>ERZ773118.1495-NODE-1495-length-11882-cov-3.18221_pt1 | contig 11882 bp, 10 predicted proteins | sample MGYA00580562_ERZ773118 | MGnify/ENA primary metagenome ERZ773118 (study PRJEB29015, sample SAMEA2737878) | human gut metagenome | biome: human gut; feature: human-associated habitat; material: faeces | place: China | collected 2012 ... | reverse complement strand
CTACGTTGTTCAGGAGGCGGATTGATACCCGCAGGACTGTAGGGGCGGGGCTTGTCCCCGCCCGCGTCTCTCTTGCCCCCGCCGCAGAAGAGAAAGAGGACGCGCACGCCGGAGGTGTGCGCGTCCTCTTGGTTTAGTCATGGCTCAGGTAGTAGGGCTTCATCAGGCTGGGCTGCTCGGTGGAGTCCTTCTGCCCATTGGTGCGCAGGGTGACCTCCGGGGGACGGCCCCGGCCGCCGTGGCGTCCGCCGCCCTTGCGCTTCCGCGCCGCCTGGGGCTCCGGCTTCGCAGGGGGTTCCGGGGGCCTGGCGGCCTTCTTCCGCTTTTTAGCGGGCTGTTCAACTGGTTTGTCCTTTTTCGGTGCGGTCTGGGCCCGGCCGCGAGGGGCCAGCAGGCGGGCGGTGGCGTCCATGATCACGTCGCTGGCCAGGGGGTCGGGCTTGTGGAAGTCGGCAAACTCCGCCTGAACCGGCCGGGCGGGGGCAGTGGCCGTCAGGGCCTCCTCCAGGGTGGCGCTGTTGCGCTGGCCCCGCTTGCGGCGCTTTTTGGCGGAGGTCTCCCCGGCTGGCTCCGGCTGGGGAGGCTGCTCCAGTACCTTTTGGTTGGCCTTGGCCTTTCGGGCCTCGGCGGCGGCCTTGTTGGCCGCATCCCGCTGGCGGCGGCGCTCCTTGGCGGCGGCCCGGGCCTCGGCGTCCTCTGGATTCACCACCCGGCCCTTCTTGTCGCGGGGCAGGGGCTCCAGCACCTCCATGGGCCAGGGGTGGACTTCCACCACAGGGATGGCGCGGCCGATGAGCTTCTCAATGGCCTTGAGCTCGTCCTTCTCGTTGATGTCGCAGAAGGAGATGGCGGTGCCGCCCCGCCCGGCCCGGCCGGTGCGGCCGATGCGGTGGACGTAGGTCTCCGGTACGTCGGGCAGGTTGTAGTTGAACACGTGGGAGAGCTCCTCAATGTCCAGGCCCCGGGCGGCGATGTCGGTGGCCACCAGAACCTGCACCGCGCCGCTCTTGAAGTCGGCCAGGGCCTGCTGCCGGGCGGTCTGGCTCTTGTTGCCGTGGATGGCGGCGGCGGAGATACCCGCCTTGACCAGATCCCCGGCCACCTTGTTGGCCCCGTGCTTGGTGCGGGTAAACACCAGGGCGTTTTTCACGTCCAGCTCCCGGATGAGGGCGGCGAGCAGCCTGGTCTTGTTGCCGCGGTCCACGTAGTAGAGCTTCTGGTCGATCACCTCCACCGGGGAGGAGATGGGGTTGACCGCCACCTTGGCGGGGTTGTGCAGCAGGGAGTCCACCAGCCCCTGCACCTCGGGGGGCATGGTGGCGGAGAAGAAAAGAGTCTGCTTTTGGGCCGGCAGCCAGCCAAGGATGCGGCGCACGTCGTGGATGAAGCCCATGTCCAGCATCCGGTCGGCCTCGTCCAGCACGAAGATCTCCAGCCGGGACAGGTCGATGAGCTTCTGGCCGTAGAGGTCGCCCAGGCGGCCGGGGGTGGCCACCAGGATGTCCACGCCATTTTTCAGCCGCTCCACCTGGGGGGCCTGGCCCACGCCGCCGAAGATGACGGTGGAGCGCAGGGGCAGGTACTTGCCATAGGCCTCAAAGCTCTCCTGGATCTGGAGGGCCAGCTCCCGGGTGGGGGTGAGGATCAGGGCCCGGATGGGGCGGCCCTGGGCCTTGCGGCCGCTGAGCTGCTGGAGAATGGGGGCGGCGAAGGCGCAGGTCTTGCCGGTGCCGGTCTGGGCGCAGCCCAGCACGTCCCGGCCGGTCAGCGCGGGGGGAATGGCTTTTGCCTGGATGGGAGAGGGCTGCTCGTAGCCCTGGTCGGCCAGGGCCCGCAGGATGGGCTCGTTGAGGCCGAGTTCTTGAAAGGTCATGTTGTTCGTCCTTTACAGCGTTTTGGCCCCTCCTGCGCCGGGGGGCGGTTGCGGGTCATACCCCACCGCGCAGAGGTGGGGGAAAACGCGGCAAAGCCCGCCGGAAAACCAGCGGGCATTTCGCACGCGATATTCGTACTCCTAAAGTATACCACAAATTTGGAAAAATACAAGTGGGCGCGGCTCAGCCCTGGGCCTGGGCGGTGTTGAGCCCCAGCAGGCCCTGGAGCACGGCGGCTACCGTCTCCTCCAGCCCTCTCCCCTCCCCCACGTCCACGGTGAGGTCGGCGTACCGCCGGTAGAGGGGTTCCCGGGCGGCGTACACGTCGGCCAGGGTCTGGCCCGGGGCCATGGCGATGCCCCGGGTGGTGATGTTGTGTATCCGCCGCTCCAGCTCCGGCAGAGGGACGTGGAGGTAGACCACCCGGCCCAGGGCCCTCAGGTGGCCGATGGCCCCCGCCCGGCAGACGGCGCTGCCTCCGGGGGCGATGACGGCGCCCGTGCAGGCCAGGGAGCAGATGGCCGCCTCCTCCGCGTCCAGAAAGGGCTCCACGCCCCGGTTGTCCAGCAGCTCCTGTAGGAGGGCCCCCTCCCGCTGCTGAATGAGGAGGTCCACGTCCACAAACTGAAAGCCCAGGGCCTTGGCCAGCAGGACGCCCACGGTGCTCTTGCCCGAGCCGGGCATGCCGATGAGAGTGATGTTATTCAATCTGATTTGCTCCTTTTTACATGGTTCCGACCGCGCCCCAGGGCAGCTCCAGGGGAATCTGATGGACGGCAGAGGGGGTGCTGCTGTCCGGCTCCCCCTCGTATAAAGCCAGCACGGCCCCGCCGGAGGCATCCTCGGGTACAAAGAAGATCATCTGGCCGTACAGGGGGTCCTCCCACTGGGCGTCGGAGAGGGTGACCAGATATACCCCCGCGTCCTTGAGCTGCCGGGCCAGGGAGGCGTCGTCCTCCGCCAGAAAGGCGGTGCCGTCCTCCAGCCGCAGCTCGGCGGGAAAAAAGGTCAGGTCGTCCCGGCGCTCGCCCCCCTCCACCCAGAGATCCACGGCCAGGCAGCGGAAGCCCTCCCGCCGGGCCAGGGGTACGTAGGTCAGATCCACCTCCCAGGGGTCCTCCACGGTCACCTGCTGGGTACCGTGAATGGAAAAGGGCTCCCAAAGGGCGTGAGTCCCGCCGGCGGGCTCCGCCTGGGCAACCGCCCCCGGCTCTGGGCGGCGGCCCGCAAAGGCTTCGGACAGGTTAAGCATAAGACCCAACACGAAGGGCAGGACAATGCAGAGGAGGAACAGCGACACGAGCACGAAGCTTGAGCGGGGAGCGCTGCCTCCGTGCGGGGGGCTCCTCCCAGGGCGTCCCTCCCTGGGGGCCGCCGTAGGACACCGTCCGGGGGCCCACCGGTGGGGTCTTGGGCTGGGCCGCCGGGCGCGGCCGGTCCTTGGAAGCGGCCGAAACGCGGGCGGGCGGAGCCTGCGCCGGGCGGGCCCCTGCGCGGTCCGGCGGGGGATTGTAGCTGCCGCACTTGGGACAGAAGTCGTCGCTGTCGTAGTCGTAGGGCCGGCCGCAACTCGCACAGGTCACCTTCCGCATGAAAATGCCCCCTTCTCGGATTTTCCTCAGAGTTAATTCCATTATAACAGAAAGCAGGCCCGGCGGCAACCGTCCTCCGGCCATGACCAAGGCTTCATACCGCACTTGACGGCCGACAGTGGTTTCTTATACCATAAAGCGGTACGGAATGGTATAATGGAGCCAGACTTTGCACCATCTGTACCGGTCGCAGGCCGGAGAAACAGCCATGAGAAAGAGAGGACATTTATCCATGACCAACCGCTTGGACCGCGACTTCCACCTGCCGGGGCTGCTGCGCTTTGCCCTGCCCACCATTATAATGATGCTGGTGGTCAGCCTATACCATCGTGGACGGGGTGCTGATCGCCCGCCTGGTGGGGGAAAATGCCCTAGCCGCCGCAAATGTGGCCTATCCCGCCATCAGCGTCACCCTGGCCATGGGGATCATGCTGGGCACCGGCGGCTCCGCCGTGGTGGCCCACAAGATGGGGGCTGGATATCTGGAGGAGGCCCGGAGGGACTTCGGCTTTCTGGCCCTGGTGGCGGTGTGCATCGGCCTGGCGGTCTGCCTGGCGGGGGCCCTGTTCGCCGGGCCGCTGGCCCGGCTGCTGGGGGCCAGCGATCTGCTGCTGGACCATACGGTCACCTATCTGCGGGTGCAGCTCTGCTTTGCACCCATGGCCATGCTCCAGCTCCTCTTTGAGAGCTTCTTTGTCACTGCCGGGCGGCCCGGCCTGGGCCTGGGGCTGGCGACTGCGGCGGGCGTCACCAACGCCGTGCTGGACTATCTCTATATGGGGCCTATGCAGATGGGCATACTGGGCGCTGCCCTGGGCACTGTTACGGGCTACTCGATTCCCGCCGTGGCGGGGGTGCTCTTTTTCCTGCTCCGCCGGCAGGGGCTCCGCTTTGGCCGCCCCCACGGGGATCTGCGCATGCTGGGCCGGGCCTGCTTCAACGGCGCGTCCGAGATGGTGACGAACCTGTCCATGGCGGTGACTACCTTTCTCTTTAACGCTATTATGATGGCCTACCTGGGGGAGGCGGGCGTGTCCGCCATCACCATCGTGCTCTATGCCCAGTTCCTTCTGGTGGCCCTGTATATGGGCTTCTCCATGGGGGTGGCCCCGGTGTTCAGCTTCAACCGGGGGGCGGGGCGGTATGACCGGATGCGGCGTATTTTCGGCTACTGCCTGCGGTTTATCCTGGTTTCGTCTGTGGCTATTCTGGTGGTGGCCCTGGCCCTGTCCGGGGTGGTGGTGGGGATCTTCTCCACGCCCGGCTCCCAGGTGTACGCCATCGCCCTGGACGGCTTCCGCCGGTTCGCCCCCGCTTTCCTCTTCGCCGGGGTAAATATCTTCTCCTCCGCCCTCTTTACCGCCCTGTCCGATGGGCGCACCTCCGCCATTATCTCGTTTGCCCGCACCTTCGGCTTCCTGCTGCTGGGGCTGCTTCTGCTGCCCCGGCTGCTGGAGGTGGACGGCGTGTGGCTGGCCGTGCCGCTGGCGGAGCTGCTCTCCTGCCTGCTGTCGGTCTGGTTCCTCCGCCGCAAGCGGGCCGACTTCGGCTTCGGCGGTGGGGATCTCCCCCGACACGGTGGACGCGGCGGCGGACGGACCTGACGGAAGCGAAGCCATTATAAAAGCCCCCGGCGCAACGCGCCGGGGGCCTCTCATTGTACTTTTTAGAAGGTAATAATGCCCTTTTTCAGAATCTTGCGGTCCAGCAGCTTCTGGTAGGCCTCCACGGCCTGATCAAAGGTGAAGTAGTCGGAAATAAAGTCCTTAATGTTCAGCTCACCGGAGCGCATCCACTCTACCACCTGGGCGTGGGCCTCGCCTTCCTCGCGCTTGCGGGGCATCTGCTGGTAAATGACGCGCCAGTTGTAGTCGGCAGGGCTGAAGTCGATGGTGACCTCCTCCTTCTCGGGCACGCCGTAGCACAGCACTGAGCCTCGGTCCTTGATAAGCCCCATGCCCTGGTTTACAATGGCGGGGGGACCGGCCGCGTCCAGCACGTAGTCCACACCGCCGGGGAAGAGCTTGCGCACCTCGGCGCGCACATCGCACTCCTTGCTGTTAATGAGGTGAGTAGCACCGTAATTCCTGGCCTGCTCCAGTTTTTCGGGCAGGATGTCGCAGGCCACCAGATCCTTTACACCCAGCAGGCTCATAAACTTCAGGTATGTAAGACCCACAGGGCCGCAGCCAAACACTACCACGGAGTCCTGGGGCTGGATACCGAAATAGCGGATGTTGGAGAGCACCTCACGGAAGGTGACGATCATAGTGGCGTCCACGGGGTCCAGATCGTCGTCCAGCACCGTCTGAGCAAAGGCGCAGTCGGGAGCGCCGCCGGGCCAGGGGGCTTTGGGATCGCACACCACAGCGTACTCACTCAACGCGCCCCAGCCGGAGCCCAGCCCAGGCAGGTTTTCCGGGTCAGGATCCACAAAGGGCAGCAGCACCTTGTCGCCCACTTTAAGGCCTTTGACCTTGGAGCCCACCTCCACGACTTCGCCCACGCCCTCATGGCCCAGCATAATGGGGTAGACCGATTCGGGGAAGCCCTTAAAGGTGCGGTGGATGAGCTTGATGTCGGTACCGCACATGCCGCAGGCAATGGTCTTAACCAGCGCCTGATACTCGTTGTACCGGGGCTTGTTGACCTCGTGAACGGTAATCCTGCCATCTCTCTCGACGACCAGCGTTTTCATAAAAAAGGCCCTCCTTTAATGAATATCGTAATATTGGAATGTCACTACATAACAAGATAAAAAACAAAGTAGCATGTATTTACAAGAGAGATCATAACACAAAGCATTTAAAAATGCAACTAAATTGGATGCAAAAATAAAATGAATTTTATACATATTTCCATGGAAAAGGAAGGAAATAAGCGGTATGATACTGCATATATTATGATACAAAAACGGTTCCTATTACGCTTGTGTGCAGAATCAATAATTTGGACAGTGAAAAAACGTAAATTATGCACCAATTTATAAAAGCTATATTGACAAGTTTAAAATTTGAGCTATACTAAGGGCAACGATATGTTACTACATAGTATCAATGCAACGCAGTCCGGCGCAAACCGGATACCATAAACACAAAGTCGGCCGCGGACAACGGCCGTTTTGTAAGCAAGGCAACCCAATACAAGAAGGAGGAACACCCGAATGAAGAAGAAGAAACTCATTGCAACGGTCCTCTCCGCATCCATGCTGGTCGGACTGCTGGCCGGCTGCGGCAGCAGCACAGATCCGGCTGAAAGCCCCACTGGCGGCGGTGAAACCACCCCGGCTCAGGGCGAGACCACTCCCGCCCAGAACGACGTAGACTATGCCAATTTTGTGATCGATCCCGCCCAGATCCCACAGGAAAAGCTGGACACCACCCTGTACCTGGCCGTCTCTGTCCGCGGTCTGGAGAACCCGTACATCGCCACGATCAACGAGGGCATGAAGCTCTTTGCCGAATATCTGGATTCCATCGGTCAGAAGTATGAGATGCAGGTGCTGGATTCCCAGGGCGACAGCGCCAAGGAAGTCGACAACATGCGCCAGTTTGCGGCCAAGGCCAACGGCAACGCCATTGCCTACGCCGATCCCAACGAGGACACCATTGCCTACTCCCTGGCTGAAGCCATGGCGGAGTCCGGCGGCTATCTGGGCACGGCCTGGAACAAGCCCGCCGATGTGGGCCCCTCCGATCTGGACCCCAACTGGGTGATCCACACCTCCCCCGACAACGTGGTGAACGGCTACAATATCGCCAAGGCCCTGTTCGACTCCATGGGCGGCGAGGGCCAGATCTTCGTGGTGCAGGGCCTGCTGGGCAACACCGCGTCCAACGCCCGTTATGAGGGCCTTCGGAAGGCTCTGGAGGAGTATCCCAACATTGAGGTCGTGGCGGACGACACGGCCAACTGGAACACCGACGAGGCTCTGGCTCTGGTCGAAACCTGGCTGACCCAGTACCCCGACGTGGGCGGCATCTGGTGCGCCAACGACAATATGGCCACTGGAGCCCTGCAGGCGCTGGACGCGGCGGGCCTGAAGGGTAAGGTTGGCGTGTGCGGCATTGACGCCAACACCGATATTGTGGAGGCCATTGCCAACGGCGAGGCCACCGCTACCGTCTCCTCCAATGGATACCTCCAGGGCGGCTATACCCTGGCCATCTGCTACGCGGCCTGGGCCGGCCTGCTGGACCCCGCCGCGCTGCCCGCCGACTTCCGCGAGTTTGCCACCCCCACTGTGCTGATTGACAGCCCCGAGGCCGCAAAGGATTGGCAGAACTACAAGCCGGAGTTTGACTTCAGCCGTCCCTTTGACTGCCGCGTGGCCGGGTGACCGGCCGGAGCACCAATCCTGAATAACGGATAGTCAGAACGGCCGGGGCTGGGATCGTGGTCCCAGCCCCGGCTTCATATTAAGTCTCGCCGTCAGAGATCGCTGCCGTGGTGTGAGGGAGTGGTCCGTCCTAGAGCGAAATTGGAGCGACGATTATGATGAAATTAAATCCTGCGGCGACCATCACGGAAGAGTTCGCCGAACGCATCAAGAGTGAAAACCGCAGCGCAAAAATGATGAAGCTGGCACCGTTGATCGTGCTGGCCTGTCTTGTGGTTGTCTTTCTCATTGTCTGTGGGGCCAGCTTCCTCTCCCCCAAGAATATTATGAATATTCTCAACCAGATGGCCCTGCCCCTGGTAGTGGCCCTGGGACTGACCTTTGTCATTATGCTGGGCAGCATTGATCTGTCCATTGACGGAAGCGTGGGCATGGCTGGCTCCCTGTTTGCCTGCTTTGTTCTCAACAGTGAATTTGCGTACGATCTGGGTTTCCTCAGTGTGGTTATTGCGGTAGGTGTGAGCATGCTCTGCGGTCTGCTCATCGGCCTGTGCCACGTCTACCTCAAAATCCCCTCCTTCATGGCCTCCTTTGCCTTTATGTACATCTGCAAGGGCATCGGTATGGTCTCTTACCAGGGGCATCCTCCCACGATCAAGGACCCCGTTATTACGGCTCTGCCCACCACCACCTTCCTGGGCATCCCCTTTATCACCTGGGTTGCCATTGTGATGTTCCTGCTGTGCTTTTTCATTCAGGAGTATACCGCCTTCGGCCGGCATATTTACGCCGTGGGCACCAATGAGAACATTCCGCGCTCCGTGGGCGTCAGCGTGGAAAAAGTCAAAATCGGCGTGTTTACCCTGGCCGGTTTCCTGTTCGGCGTGGCGGGCGTCATCGGCGCTATCCGCCTGGGCCAGGGCCAGATCGCCATCGGCGACGACAAGATGTTTCCCGCCCAGGCGGCCGTGGTGGTCGGCGGCACTTCGCTGGCCGGCGGCAAGGGCGGCGTGGTCAACACCATTGTTGGCGTGCTGATTATGACGGTGCTGGATAACGGCTTGGTCATGCTGAACGTCAACCCAAACATCCGCACCGGCGTCCAGGGTGTCATCATCCTGGTGGCCGTCATCCTGACTGCGGCCCGCGGCGCCAAGGTCATCAGCAAATAAGGGGGCGGGCAGAATGAGTGAACTGGAACGCAAGAACGGCCCCTCCGCAGTGGCGGAGACCGTGACCAAGGACGGCCGCCGGATTGGAACGGAGGTCCTCTTCAGCGCCAAGGACATCACCAAGACCTTTGGCGGCACCCAGGCCCTGAAGGGAGTGGAGCTTGAGATCCACCCCGGCGAGATCGTGGGCCTGGTGGGCGAGAACGGCGCGGGCAAGTCCACCCTGCTGAAGATCATTATCGGCGCCCAACCCCAGACCTCTGGTACCATGAGCTTCCACGGCGCCCCCTATGAACCCAAGACCCCCATGGACGCCAACAAGGCGGGCGTGGGCATGGTCTTTCAGGAGCAGTCCCTGATTGTTACCCTGAACGTGGCCCAGAACATTTTCTTTGGCCATGAAAAGGACTTCAGGAAGGCCGGCGTCATCAACTGGGCCAAGATGAACCGGGCGGCCGCCGAGGTTCTGGCCGCGGTGGACATCACCAACATCAGCCCCACCAAAAAGGTCAGCGATCTGAACTTTGCCACCCGCCAGATGGTGGAGATCGCCAAGGTTATGAACGTCACCAAGCAGTCCGGCAGCGAACACTGTCTGATCCTGCTGGACGAGCCCACTTCCGTGCTCAACGAGGCTGAGGTGGAAAACCTCTACAAGCAGATGCGCAAGATCGCGGCCCAGGGCCATGCGGTCATCTTTGTCTCCCACCACCTCAACGAGATTCTGGAGGTCACCGACCGCATCTATGTCTATAAGGACGGCACCAGCGTGGGCAGCCTGGACACCAGGGACGCCGACGAGGCCAAGCTGTACGAAATGATGGTGGGCCAGTCCACCACCACGGAGTACTACCATCTGGACCGCCAGACCGCACCCCAGGATGATGTACTTCTGGAGGCCAAAGACCTGGGCCTGCACGGAATCTTCAAGCATGTCAACTTCCAGCTTCACCGGGGAGAGGTGCTGGGCCTGTGCGGCGTGGTGGGCTCCGGCGCGGAAGAGGTGTGCGAGGTGCTCTGCGGCGACGAGAAGCCCTCCTTCGGGGAAATCTCGGTCCGCGGCAGGGCCGTCCGCTTCCGCTCGCCCAAGCAGGCGCTGAGGGAGGGCATCCTTATGATCCCAAAGGAGCGCCTGTTTGAGGGCATCGTCTCTACCCTGTCGGTGGAGGATAACATTGCCCTGTCCAACGCCAAGCAGATGGCCAAGGGACCCTTTGTTTCGGGCGCGGCGGTGCGCAGGCAGGCCAAGCACTGGATTGGCGAGCTGCGGATCAAGACCCCCGGGCCCCAGGCGCTGCTGCGCCAGCTCTCCGGCGGCAACCAGCAGAAGGTGGTATTCTCCCGGGCCCTGGCCAGCGGTGCGGACATCCTGCTGCTCAACCACCCCACCCGCGGCGTCGATGTGGGCGCCAAGGAGGAGATCTACGCCCTGATCCGCGACATGACGGATGAGGGCAAGGCTGTAATCGTACTGGGCGATACAACAGACGAATGTATCGGCTTGTGTTCCCGCCTGCTCGTCATGAAGGACGGCCTGGTCACCGGCGAATTTGACGCCCCCGCCGACCACAAGCCCTCCCAGGTTGACGTGGTCAGCCTGATGATGTAAGGAGGAATCGAGCTATGAAGACAAAAACTCCCAATGTGTCCGGCAGGAGTGCATGGCTGCGGGACAACATCACAAAATACTTCAGCTTTTCGGCCATCATTATTCTGCTGGTAGCCCTCTCCCTGACCCAGGACAACTTCCTGGGCACCAGCAACCTCAAAAACCTGCTGCGCGACACGGCGCCTCTGATGATTATGTCCGCAGGCATGACAATGGTGCTTCTGTTCGGCTCCATTGACCTGTCCATGGGCGCGGTGTGCTCCGTATCCAACGTGACCTACATCCACCTGATGCTGGCCTTCCAGGACAGCTTCAGCAATCCTCTCCTCACCAGCCTGGCGGCCATGGCGGTCTCTCTGGCGTTTGGCCTGGCCTCCGGTCTGGCGCTGGGCATCATTCACGTCAAGCTGAAGGTACCCTCCTTCATCGCCTCCCTGGGCTTTATGTCCCTATGGCAGTCGGTGGCCCTCCTCATCACGCAGAACCCCGAGTCGGTGCCCAAAGCCCTGTGGGGCACCGTGGAGTGGTACAAGATCGCCTTCGGTGTGGTGGGCCTGCCCCTGATTGTGGCAATCGCCATTATCCTGTTCATCCACTGTGTTACCCGTTACACCCCCAGCGGACGGACCATTTTTGCCATCGGCGGCAACGAGCGCACTGCCCGGGTGGCCGGTATGGGCGTGGATAGGACAAAGATTCTGGTATTTGCCATCAACGGTGTGCTGGCCGCTCTGGCCGGTATCTTCCTGGCGGCCAACCTCCGCTCCAGCGCCCCCACCATCGGCGACCCCTTTACCCTAAAGATTGTGGCGGCCTGCGCCCTGGGCGGCACCTCGCTGGCCGGCGGCAAGGGCAGCGAGCTGGGCACCATCCTGGGCGTGTTTACCGTGGCCATCATTGAAAACGGCATGAACTTTATCGGTGTCAACGCCTACTATCAGAACATTGTCTTTGGTATCTTTGTGTTGGCGGCCATCGCCCTTACGGTGGACCGCAGCATCCGCGGCCAGATCGTCAAGTAAGAAAGAAGGAGTGCCTCTTATGTCCGATGTAAAACCGTTTGTGCTGGACTTTGACCTTGTAAGCGGCTTCTGCACGAGCGGCAAGGTCAAGCCCACCCAGCGCAGAGTGTCCGACATGGTCGCCCAGTTTGCCAATGAGGCGGCGGCCCGGGCCATGGTGGAGGGGGGCGACCCCCTGCTGTATGAGTTCTACGGCCTGGATCTGCCCGAAGACGACTCCGGCGTGCTCCAGTTCGGCACCACCATCCTCTACCCCGGAAAGGTGGGGGAGGAG
>ERZ773118.1488-NODE-1488-length-11976-cov-5.56539_pt1 | contig 11976 bp, 10 predicted proteins | sample MGYA00580562_ERZ773118 | MGnify/ENA primary metagenome ERZ773118 (study PRJEB29015, sample SAMEA2737878) | human gut metagenome | biome: human gut; feature: human-associated habitat; material: faeces | place: China | collected 2012 ... | reverse complement strand
GTAACGTTCCGCGAGGCGTTTTTTGTGAACAAAGTTCACAGAAAACCCGAGAATTAAGTTTGCGCAGCAAACGCTACTTCTTGTGCTTGTCACAAGAAGGTTCGTCTTTCTGTGCTTCGCAAAGCGCGTTACTGCGAACGGAGCGAACAGTAACAAAATAAACTTGTACGTTATTTGAAAGGTTGTATGTCATAAAATGTATTATAGAGAGAAAATAATATAGAAAAACGTTTAATTAGACGAAAAATATAGTGATAATCCATAAAAATTAAGTATATAATCTATAAAAAAAGCTGAAAAAAATAAATAGTATTTACAAAATCCATTTGACGTGCTACTATCAGTTTAAAGATAAGTAAAACGATTAACGAGAAACCAGTAAACTAAAAGAAAAACATGGAATTAATCCGGTTTTTTATTTTTTACAAAGAAGATTAAACGATTAATTAAAATCGGCAAAGGCAGGTGCAAATATGAAAAAACACTTGAAACAGTTGGATCTGAAGAGAATCCGGATCACAGACAGTCTGTTTGGGGAATATGTGAATAAAGTAAGCGAGAAGATCATTCCCCATCAGTGGAAAATTCTCAATGACCAGCTGGAAGATTCAGAGCCTACCTATTGTATCCATAATTTCCGTATTGCCGCAGGTGAAGAAAAGGGAGAGAGAAAAGGAGTTGTTTTCCAGGACACAGATCTTTACAAATGGCTGGAAGCGGTTGCCTACACCATAGCAGGTGGCCGTGGGGAGCATCTGGAAGAGCTGGCAGATCAGGTTATTGATCTGATAGGGAAAGCACAGGAACCAGATGGATATCTGAATACTTATTTTTCCGTAAATGCCCCTGCGAAGAAGTGGACCAATCTGGTGGAGGGCCACGAATTGTACACAGCCGGACATATGATCGAAGCTGCTGTTGCTTATTACCAGGCTACAGGTAAGGAGAAAATCCTTAATATTGCAAAGAAAAATGCAGATCTCATATGCAGGGTGTTTGGTACAGGAAAAGGCCAGAAACGAGGTTATCCGGGACATCAGGAAATTGAACTGGCCCTGGTGAAGCTTTACCGGGAGACCGGAAAGAAGATTTATCTTCAGCAGGCCAGGTATTTTATCCAGGAGAGGGGCAGGAATCCTAATTATTTGCAGGCAGAAATTGCGGGAAGAGGACATCCGGAATTTTTTCCGGAGTTCGAGAGGTACGATCTGGAATATTCCCAGGCTCACAAGCCTCCTGTAGAGCAGGATGAGGCAGTTGGACATGCAGTAAGGGAAATGTATATGTGCTCCGCAATGGCTGATCTGGCCGGAGAAGATGCCGATTCAGGGCTTATGGAAGCTTGCAGCAGAATTTGGGAGAACATGACGACACGGCGGATGTACATTACAGGAGGAATCGGAAGCAGCGGCTTCCGCGAGCGGTTTACTACAGATTACGATCTTCCAAACAGTACCAACTATTCTGAAACCTGCGCATCTATCGGTGTGATGATGTTCGGGCAGAGAATGGCAGCCATCACAGGAGATGCTTCTTATTATGACTATGTAGAGAAAGCGTTGTATAACACTGTGATTGCAGGAATCAATATTGCAGGAGACCGGTACTTTTATGTAAACCCACTTGAGGTGGTTCCGGAATTTTGCACAGAGCACACTTACATGGAGCATGTGAAACCGGTAAGGCAGAAATGGTTTGGAGTTGCCTGTTGCCCGCCAAATGTGGGAAGAACCCTTGCTTCTTTGGGACAGTACATATACGCAGAAGATGAGGAAGGGGTTTATATTAACCAGTTTATCTCCTCTACAGCAGATACAGAAATCAAAGAGAGCCGTATGAAGATAAAAATGGATTCCACGCTTTTGCAGGATGGAAAGGTTCAGCTCCAGGTGCAGTCGTCCGGACCAGGAATCCTGAACATCCGCATTCCCTGGTACAGTGAGAAATGGGAATGTGTGCAGAATGGAATTTCCATAAAAACGCAGCCTGACAAAGGCTATCAGAGGCTTTGCATTTCACCGGGAGACACACGGATCAGTATTGATTTCCATGTGGTTCCCAGATGGATGGGAGCCAATGACCAGGTGAGGGCAGATGCAGGAAAAACAGCCCTGATGAAAGGTCCGCTGGTGTATTGCCTGGAGGAAAAAGAAAACGGCAGATTCCTTTCAGAGATTTTTGTAGAAGAGAACACTTCGATAGAAGAAAACGCTCCCGCAGAAGAACTGGTAGGAAATGTTCCAACTCTTTCCTATAAAGGAATACGTGTAAGAAACAAAGGTGCAGACGGCGAAAATCAGTTGTACGGAAGTGTAGAGCTGGAAAAAGAAGAAGTTTCTCTGCGGGCCGTTCCGTATTGTATGTGGAACAACCGGGGACAGGGGGAAATGCTTGTATGGCACAAGCTGCGGATATGACAGTATTACAGATTAACTTTAAAACAGTAAATGTTTACAGCGGCCAGGCAAAGCCGTTATAATAAGATTAAGAAAAGGAGAAGTAGTATGAAGAAAAAACAGTTATTGGGGATTTTACTTGCAGGTACAATGATGGTTGGAGCAGCAGTTCCGGTTTTTGCAGCAGATGGTGACAGAGTAAAGATCACATATGCACAGTGGGGAAATGAAACTGAGACAGCAGCTACACAGGCAGTTGCTGATAAGTTCAACAGCGAACAGGACAAGATCGAAGTAGAAGTAGTGAAGATCGATCACGATACCTACGTTACCAAGCTGAATGCCATGGCTACAGCTGGTGAGCTTCCGGATACCGGTATTATGAGTGAGGCCGGCGTGCTGAAATTTGCAGAGAACGGACTTCTTGCAGACATCAGCTCTATGTATGGTGAAGGCGATGCCAAACCTCTGGATTGTCTGACATTCCGTTACGACGGCACACCAGTTGCATATTCTGCAGCAAACGAAGTTCTGAACCTTTGGTACAACAACGATCTTCTGAAAGAGGTTTGTGAGAAGCAGGGAATCGATCCTTCAGAGGTGACTCCTCCGGCAGATGCTGAGGATGCATGGGATTGGGATACTTTTGTCCAGACAGCACAGAAGCTGACTCTGGATATCAATGGAAAGAATGCTTTGGATCCTGATTTTGATCCGGACAATGTAGATATTTACGGATGTACCATTAACACACTGCCATGGCAGCTGGAAGTATGGGCAAAATCCAATGGCGGCGGATATTACAGCGAAGATGGCTCTGAATGCACCATTGACTCTCCGGAAACGGTAGAAGCACTTCAGAGAATCGCAGATCTGTCAGACGTTTACCACTGCGCACCTCCTGTAACAAGTGCTGCTAATGCTCTGGAATCCTCCCTTGGAAGCAAAAAGGTGGTTATGGCAACAGACGGTGCATGGAACGTCGGCACCTTCCTTGGACCAAGCGCTGATTTTGATTACGGTGTAGGTGTTCTGCCTTACATGAAAGAAAAAGTTACTATCTGTACTGGTGGACCAAACGTGGTATTCTCCACAACAGAGCACCCGGAAGAAGCTATGGAATGGCTGAAATGGTATTATCAGGAAGAGAATTCCTGGTCCCTGATCGAGGCTGGAACATGGATGCCGATCCTGGATTCCTGGTACACAGATCCTGAGAAAACAGATAAATGGATCAACAACCCGAACTATCCGGATAAAGACATGTACAAGAGCGCAGTTGTGGATTATGCTATGAACAACGCACAATCTACCTCCTGGTATTATGTAAACGGAACTGAAGAGTTCAACGCCACACTTGATTCTGTATTCTCCAGCGTATGGGCTGGTGAGGAGACCATGGAAGAAGCGATTAACGAGAACCTGGAAGAGCTTCAGGATATCTTTGCTGAGAACAATGGCTGATCGGAGCTGTTCATACAGGCTCTAGAGCTGGTTATTTTATAGCAAAATAGTGAACGAAACAGTTACTGATAATAGGTAACATGAAGCAGCAGTGAAAATCTGCTGAAAAATAGGAAAAGCAACTGGACTGACCGGTTACTGTCCAAGGATATTATTTCATATTACTGACAGATACCGGTCAGCTCCCTTTTAAGAGGTGCGGGCATGAAAGCAAATAAGAAAAACAAAATAAAAGTGACATCAAGGGCCGGTAGAAAAGAAGAAAGGACCGCTTATCTCTGTCTGATACCGGCATTCCTTGGAGTAAGTCTGATCAGTTATCTGCCGACACTGGCAGTATTTGTTTTAAGCGTATTTAAGTGGAATGGTCTTTCCTCACCGGAGTTTGTAGGTCTGGAGAACTTCCAGCGTATTTTTACAAAAGATATTTATTTCGCAGATTCTATAAAAGCGACAATTTTGTACGCTCTTCTGGCTGTGGTAGGCGCTATTATCTATTCTCTTCTGGTAGCCCTGCTTTTGAATATGAAAATATGGGGACGGACATTATTCCGTTCTGTTTTCTTCATTCCATACCTTTTGCCTGCAATCGGTGTTTACAAAGGATGGCAATGGTTATATGAAGGTAACTTCGGACTTTTTAACTTTGTCCTTCGAATGGTGGGACTGAAACCTCAGAGATTCCTGGACAGTCCGAGTCAGGTAGTACCTTCCCTGGTAGTAATTGCAATCTGGACAAGCGGCAACCTGATCGTGGTTTTCCTTGCAGGACTTCAGAATGTACCGCGGGTTTACATGGAAGCAGCGGAAATTGATGGTGCAAATGCATGGCAGCGCTTCTGGAACGTTACCATTCCAAGCATTTCCCCGATTATTTTTTACAACGTGCTGACTGCCCTGATCACACACCTGCAGGTTATTAACCCGGCGCTGGCTCTTACAGATGGCGGCCCAGGAAAAAAGTCCATGTTTATGTCCTATGTTATTTATCTTTATGCATTTAAGAAAAACAAACTGGGATATGCAGCTGCTTATTCTGTGATCTTCTTTATCCTGGTTGGAATTTTTACGGCAGTACTCTTTAAGACGCAGAAAGAACAGATTTTCGGAGAGGGGGAATGAGAAATGGCTGGAAAAATGGCAAGCAGAAAGAAAAAAGAAAAAGCCTTTAATGTTCTGGCGTTTTTCATTGTACTGATTCTGGCTGCATTGGTACTTCTTCCCATCTGGTGGATTTTCCGTTCTTCCCTGATGAGCACGGCAGCATTGAATGAATATCCGCCTTCCTTTATTCCTCATGAGTGGCTCTGGTCAAACTATTCCAAAGCGCTGGAGACTTTTGAGTACTGGACTTATTTTAAGAACACATTCACCATTATCATTCCGGCAGTTACCTTTGGTACCATCACTGCGATTTTTTGCGGATATGCCTTTGCAAGACTTCGTTTCCGCGGGAAAAAGCTGATCTTCAACATCTGTGTTGGCACGATTCTTCTTCCGGGAATGGTAACCTTGATTCCTCTGTATATTTTCTGGACAAAGGGAATGGGACTGGGTGATACATATTGGCCGTTGATCTTGCCGTTCTTAACAGGTGGTGGCTTTTTCAACATTTTCCTGATCCGGCAGTTTCTGATGACGATTCCAAAGGAACTTGATGAGGCGGCTTCCATTGACGGGGCTGGAAGAATGAGAATCCTATGGACAATTCTTGTTCCTTCAATTAAACCGGCGGTAGTTGTAGTTGGAATGATGCTGTTCATCCAGATATGGAACGACCTGCTTCAGCAGATCATTTACATTAACAGCATGAGCAAATTTACCTTTGCCATTGCGCTGACCAACTTTACCGGCTCATTCGGAACTAACTGGCCGGTGGCACTGGCAGCCACGTTTATGACAATCCTTCCTGGTATTGTGATTTATATCTTCGGGCAGAAGAGCTTTGTGGAAGGAATTGTGCTGACTGGTATGAAAAATTAAATTATAACAATATTAACATTTTCAGGCAGGGCGGTGGTCCTGCCTGTACGAAATTTAAAATGAGGATGTAAAAAGCCTCTTTTTCAAACACGCTCTAAGACAATGCTTTGTGGGGTGTATGAAGAGGCTGTAATCAGGCAGTAATTTTGAGGAAAAGCATATGAGACTGACAAAAAGATTCATGGACTGGTATCAGGGAAATAATGATAAGGAGAAAGAGACGCCAAAGGGCGGTGTGAAGAGAGTTGGTTATGTACTCTGGAATTACGCCGGCAGACTGGTTGGGGCAAATGTGCTGTTCCTTTTGTGCTGTATTCCAATCGTGACGATTCCGGCAGCTCTGTCAGCACTGAACCGTTATCTTTCGGCGATTTACCGGGTAGGATATGGTTTTTCCCTGGAGGATTACTGGAAAGAATTTAAGTCTGATATTCTGAAAAATCTTCCGGCGGGAGTGCTCACCGGCGCTCTGGGATTCTATTCCTGTTATCTGCTCAGTCTTGCTGGAAATTTCGGCAAGGGAACTACCCATGATGTGCTGATTGGGTGTGGGATTGGTGTAATGATCTTTGCCATACTTATTGGTGGATATTATTTTGTAATGTCCGCTATGTTAGACCTTGGCGTGGGGGTATTGCTGAAAAATACATTTCTCATTATGGTATTGGAATGGAAGCTGAGTATGGTGATCGTAATCACTGTGGTAATTGCCGGCGGAATTTTGCTGGCACTGGCACCATATTCTCTGTTTCTGCTGCTTACGATCGGCGTTTCTTTTCCGCAGATGGTGATATATGCCTGTGTGGACAGGGCCGTGGAGCGAAGGGTGCTGCAGCCCTTTGAAAAATTACAAAGTAGAAGAGCAGGGGAGTAGAGATGGCGATTGTGGCTGTGAATAAAATATGATAAGATTGTGATAGAAAGAATTAATAAAAAAACCGGAGGGAGAAGTTCCATGCCGACCATAAAAGAAATTGCAAAAGCCTGTAACGTATCAGTTGCGACTGTTTCCAATATTATAAATCATAAAGGCAGCGTTGGTGATGCCACCAGGGAGCGTGTAGAGAAGGTGATTCGCGAGATGAATTATACGCCTAATTATGTTGCCAAAAATCTGAAAACCAAAAACACCAGAAGTATCGGTGTTATTGCAGAAGATATGACAGTTTTTGCTCTTCCTGATATTATCGACGGCATTACGGAATACTGTGAGGAAGCTGATTACCAGATTCTTCTTGTAAATCTCCGTCTTTATAAGAAATTCCAGGATAATTATTACCGTGATAACCGTCACAAAGAAATTGTACGTCAGGAGTTCCAGAAGCTTCTGGCAAAGCAGGTCGAAGGAATTATTTATGTGGCTGCCCATGAGCGCCTGATCGATATTATCCCAGAGGATCTGCCCATTCCAACGGTAGTTGCTTATGGCTTTACTGGCAGTGGGAAAATCCCATCTGTAGTGGTGAAGGATATCAAAGGTGCCCATGATCTGGTCAGTTATATTGTTTCCAGAGGACACAGGAAAATTGGTGTTATCGCAGGTAAGAAGGAGAGTATTCATACCCAGTCCCGTCTGGAGGGCTACCAGAAGGCTTTGTTCGAAGGAGGGATTCTCTATGATCCGGATATGGTTACTTATGGGGACTGGGATCGGCAGAGTGGCTATGAGAACACGGATATTCTTTTGGAAAAGGGTGCAACAGCTATTTTCTGTATGAATGATTTCATGGCTGGTGGAACCTATGACCGTTTGGAAGAGCTTGGGCTTCATGCTGGGAAAGATGTGGCTGTGGCTGGCTATGATAACCGTGAAATGGCATGCTATGAAAAGCCGCCGCTTACTACCATGGCTCTTCCTCTTCATGATATTGGCTATAAAGCCTGTCAGATCATTATTGGGATTCTGACAAAAGAAGAAGTGGAGTTGGATAATGGAAATTGCTTTGTGGAGTGTATTCCTTGTATTCGGGAGTCGGTGAATGCGGTGGAGGCATAGAGAACGGTATTTGCTATTTAATGTGTTGAAAAATTCTTCAGGAGGGACGCATTGTCCAAATGCGTCCGGAATAACGACCAGCACATTAAATAGCAACTTTTTTAAGAAATCGCAGCTTCAGCGAATGCAGTTGTAACCAGGTTTTCACAATCTGCCCTGTCAGATAATTCTCCTGCACTCTCCAGAATATCCTGCAAAAGTTCAAAACTATCTTTTTCGAATATCAGATTCTCTTTCCAGGTATCCTGCTCATAATAACGCTTGACAATTTTGGTAAGGGTATCCATATCTGTTTCCGGGAATTGAGGGGAAATCACCTGCGCAATTTCCTCAGGGGAATGGCTTTGTACATAGTCCATGCCTTTTTGAAGGGCGTTTGTGAAGCTCTGGATAATCTGTGGGTTTTCGTTAAGAAAGCTGGTCTTTGCACTGTAAGAGGTATAGGGGACATAGCCGGAATCCACGCCCAGAGAAGCCACTACATAGCCTTTTCCTTCTTTTTCCAGGGCGGTTGCAGAAGGCTCAAATTCAACAGTAAAATCTGCCGACATGTCACCGGTAAATGCAGCTGCAGTGGAACCAAAATCAATACTCTGGTCGATTTCCAGATCCGACGCCGGATCAATATTATGATTCTTTAAAATATACTCAAATACCATTTCCGGCATGCCACCTGTCGTCTGTAACACAATGTAAATATCCGTTCGATAGCTGTTTTGCAGTCATTTCTGCAGATAAATTAAACGTTTCTGGCAGATAGTCACTGGCAAGCAATGTGATTTCTTTTTTTGCTTTTACGATTCTGTATGGTTTCAGCGAGTTTTCGGTAGGCTCCAGAATGCCAAGGCTTTTCGCCAGTTCAATATATGGCAGAATACTCTGCTTTGTCTTTTTGAATCCCAGGTCTGTGATATGTTCGGACAGATATTTGGCGGATGTGTAGCCACGCGTATCTTCGGCAATCAACATCAGCACAATGGCAATGATCGTATTTTCCCTGCGGTTCATTTCATTGGCAGGGCTGTAGCTGATCAGATTAGATAATCCATATTTTAAAGTTATTTCCGGCATTCCATCTTCGTCTACCACAATTTTTTCTATGAGTAGTTCAATATCCCTGCGGTCAAGTGTTCCCCCGTCAATAATCTTATCTACGACATCAAGAGCATTCCGTAATGTATCTTTTACATCCGGTGTTTCGATTGCAGTTTCGGCTAGCTCTTTTAACTGCATTTCAAGACCATGAATCTGAGCCAGTAAATCTTTTTGCATGGAATCATAAGTCTCATGAATCAAATCCTCATTTCCGGAAGAGGTAGCCAGGTCTTTTACTTTTTGTGTGAGTAAAACTTTTAACTGATTTTTTCGGTCAGATATTTCTCCATGCAGTTCCTTTCGTTTTTCCTCTACTGTTTTCTTTTCAGCTTCAAAATCTTTTAAATCGTAGGTAGCAATGACTTCACAGAGTGCATTTCTGCACATTTTGATATAAGTCAGAACATCCTCCATCAAATTATCTTCTTCAATCAGATGAGCCTTGGAGCAATAACGTCTGCCTTTGGTATTATATGTCGTACAGATATAATATTTCCGTTCCCTGCTGGATGTCTGGCGCTTAATTGGTGTAAGACGACTTCCGCAGTCCTTACAATACAGACAGCTTCCGAAGGGATGGGGAATCTCTGAACCAAGCCATTGTCCCCGGCTTCCACGATAATTCGTGCAGTTACGCTTTTCTTTTAATTCCTGCATCAGTGAAAAGGTTGCTTTATCAATAATCGCCGGATGATGATTTTCAAAAATACATTGTTCTTCCTTTGGGACACGTTTGTCCTTTCCATGAACGGTATTCCTTGCACGCTTTTTCAGCCGGAACGTTCCAATATAAAAATCATTGTCCAGGATTTCTTTTATCATGGCATCCGACCATTTGGAAGCGACCAGCCTTTTGGATAATCTTCCCTCTTCGATTTCGCGTTCCCGCTGGATCATAGAAGGTGTAGGTGCACCATGTTCTGTCAGATACGTGGCGATTTTTCGATAGCCGGAACCGGAAAGATATAAGTCGTAAATTTGCTTAATATATTCTGCTTCTTTTGGTACGATTTCCAGAATCGTCTTATCTTTTTCATTGCGCCGGTATCCAAAAGGCGGTCTGGTGATCAAAGTTCCTTCTTTTTGCCTTGCTCCGATGGCTCGTTTGATCTTTTTACTGGTATCTTTCACATACCTTTCATTAAACCAGGTTTTGATACCAATGGTGTCATCACTGGAATCCATAGAATCATAATTATCATCAATGACGATCAGGTGTTTGCCACGTTCCTGAAACTCATCCAGAAGCAGAAGCACCTTTGCGTTATGTCTGCCAAGACGGGAGAAGTCTTTGACGTATACGGTATCAATCTCTTTATCCAGATCTGCCATCATTTGACGAAATCCCGGTCTGTCAAAGATATAACCGGAAATTCCATCATCTTCATACCAGCGGTCAATTTTTACACCATGATCATCGGCATATTGACTGATGATCAGCTTCTGATTTTCTATGGAAACGTAATTTTTCTTTTCATCATCTCTGGAGAGACGGACATATCCTGCATTCATAATTGTTCCTTTCTAAATGTAAATACAAATGTTATGCACTATGTAATTTTATTATATATATAATGGGTAAGAAAAAGTATATAGTCAAATTGAAGGAATTTAAACATATGAAATATTTGATATTGAAGATAGATTGCGAAAACATGTGAGATTTGATATGATTTTAAGAAAATATTTAATAGATTTTGGAAATTTGACGGAGGTAGTTATGGCTTTTGATTTTAAGAAAGAATATAAAGAATTTTATATGCCGAAGAAAAAACCAGAGATTGTAAATGTCCCGAAGGCTAATTACATTGCAGTCAGAGGTAAAGGCAATCCAAACGAAGAAGGCGGTGCATATCAACAAGCGATTAGTGTTTTATATGCTGTTGCATACACATTAAAAATGAGTTACAAGACAGATTATAAAATTGAAGGTTTTTTTGAATATGTTGTCCCGCCATTGGAAGGCTTTTGGTGGCAGGACGATGTCGAGGGTGTAGATTATACAAATAAATCTGCTTTTAACTGGATTTCTGTCATTCGTCTGCCTGATTTCATTTCTAAAGCTGATTTTGACTGGGCGGTAGAAACAGCAACAAAAAAGAAGAAACTCGATTGTTCATCCGCAGAGTATCTTACGATTGATGAAGGATTATGCGTCCAAATTATGCACATAGGTTCTTTTGATGATGAGCCAGCAACCGTTGCGCTTATGGATACTTATTTAGAACAAAATGGGTATGTGAATGATATTAACAAAGATAGATTGCACCACGAGATTTATATGTCTGATGCAAGAAAGGTTGCCCCGGAAAAATGGAAAACTGTAATTAGACATCCAATTAAGAAAGCGTGAAATCGAAATTTAGAGGAGTAAAATATTATGAATCCTGAAATAGATATAAGTAATGTTATCCTAAAAACAGAGCGTTTGTTGATTCGCCCGTGGCGGCAATCCGACCTTGATGACTTTTATTCCTACGCTTCAGTAGATGGAGTCGGGCAAATGGCGGGTTGGAAGCCTCATGAAAGCAAGGAAGAATCTAAGATTATTCTTGATATGTTCATTAGCCATAAGAAAACATTTGCACTCGAATATCAGGGCAAAGTAATAGGTTCTGTTGGGATCGAAAAATACAATGAAACTCACTTCCCGGAATTTAAAAATAAGAAATGCCGTGAGATAGGCTATGTTCTGAGCAAAGAATATTGGGGACAAGGTTTGATGCCGGAAGCGTTGAAAGAAGTAATTCGTTTTCTCTTTGAGAACGCTAATCTTGATGTAATCTTCTGTGGTCACTTCTTGTGGAATGAGCAATCTCATAGAGTTCAGGAAAAAAGTGGTTTCAAGCACTATGCATTTGATACCTATGAGACAGCATTCGGTACAACGGAAGAAAATGAGGTAAACATTCTAAAAAGAGAAGATTGGGTATTGCAGCAAATTCCAGCTGTGCGCCCAGCTAAGGGTGTGTAGTCAAGCCGGTGGGATTCCGGTTTATCCAAGGTTTAGCCAACCAGATAATAGCGAGTCTTGGGATGATG
>ERZ773118.1480-NODE-1480-length-12059-cov-3.76891_pt1 | contig 12059 bp, 10 predicted proteins | sample MGYA00580562_ERZ773118 | MGnify/ENA primary metagenome ERZ773118 (study PRJEB29015, sample SAMEA2737878) | human gut metagenome | biome: human gut; feature: human-associated habitat; material: faeces | place: China | collected 2012 ... | reverse complement strand
GTGAACTGGTCGTTCTGACCATCAACGAAAAAGCCCACATCTGTGGGCTTTCATGTTACCAGGAGCCGCGGCTCCTTTGCGTATCCTTTTTTGTCTCCTCACCGTCTGGTCGGTGTTTTGCTGAGACTTCTAACTTCCTGTTTTTGTTGGTGTTGTCCTTACACCGTCCAATCATGATTGGTGGGCTGGCGGAGTTTGAATAAATATTGTATTGCTTTGATTTTTAATGATTTTGTTTAATTCAGTTTTTGTGCGTATACCTAATCGTATACCAATGGCTGTAAGTTAATGTGAAATGAAAGCGCATTTTTACTTGGATTGATGCTATATCGTACAGGAAAAAAATTTTTTTTCGGAAGAACTGTTCACACTGTTCACCTTTCTGTTTTCTCCTTTTATTTCAGAGTGATAGGTGGTGAATAATGGGTGAAGGGTGAACATTCGATTCTTCACCTCCGGCATTCTGCCGGTGTGACTCATACCGGTGATTAATCCCCCGTACTGAAATCACACAGGGAGAAAAAAAAGTTTTTTTTGATTTGATTGTTCACACTGTTCACCTTTCGTTTTTCTCTTTTAATTTCAGTGTGATAACTGGTGAATACACGGTGAAGGGTGAACAGTGGATTGTTCACCTTCGGGGAATTCAGGGATAAAAAAAGACCGGCAGATGCCGGTCAGATGAGTCATGAGGGTCAGATTGTTGCAGGGTCGTCACATTTTGGCAGCCAGTCGCCGTAGCTTTCCTCTTTCAGCGTCAGGTTGGTCTGTATCCCCTGTTTGGTATGGCGCTTCTCGTAATTCAGTCCGTATTCCTTCAGCATCACCGGCAGCCCCAGCCCGAACATTTTCAGACTGAGTACATTCCGGTAGCCGTTTGCCTCCATGTAGGCCAGATAGGCGTGATAGAGGTATTTACGGTAATTACGCGGGATGATACTGGCGTTCCCCATATACATGCCGCTGGTCTGCGGCAGGGTTTCCAGATAGCCGATAAAATCAAACGTCGGGTCGGCATCCCGTTTGATGTTCAGCGCCTCGTCTGAGTTCTGCTGGGACTGAAGCAGTGACCGGGCGAGCATCGGGTCGCTGAACTTCTGCATCAGGTGACGCACGATGACCGCCAGCTCGCGGGTGATTTTGTCCTTAAGCTGCGGGTCGCGCTCCTGCGGGGCTATCTGTTCCGGGAAGTGAATAATCACCCGCCGGCGTGACACGCCGCCGCTGCGGTCGGTGAAGCGCATCGGGTTATTGTTCACGGCCAGAATCACCGCCGGGATGTGCGTGGAGTACGCATCCCGGTATTTCGGGTCCACGGACACCGCATCGCCGCCGGTGATGGCCTTGAGTCCGGCTCCGTCGCCGCTCCATTTTTCCTGGTCCGGCAGGCGTATCAGTGAGAAGCCAGTTAACGCGGCACGTTCACGCGGGGATTCCAGCGTCTCAATGGTGGCCGACGTGGCGTTATCCTCCCCGGCCAGCAGGGTGGCTATTTCGGCCATGATACTTTTGCCGCTGCCGCCGGGACCGGTCACCTCCAGAAAGAGCTGCCAGTCGTAGCGGTTTGCCAGCACCATAAACAGTGCAGCCAGAATCACGTCGCGTTTTTCCGCACGACCACCGGCGGCACGGTCAAGCCAGCGCCAGAACGCGGGAGCGTGGGTTTCCAGCGTTTCCCCTTCCACCGGCGGGGTGAAATCCACATCGCACAGGGTGCGCATCCAGTGTGACGGACTGTGCGGGTGGAACGTGCCGTTCTGCGTGTCGAGCACGCCGTTACGAAAGCCAATCAGGCGGCGGGAGGGGGCTTCCTGCTGCGGAATAATCAGCTTCAGGGTGTCCACCACGGAGGCCACCTTCCCGGAGGAGAACGGCGCGCGCAGCCGCTGAAACAGCCCGGCCACATCCCGGGCAAAGTCCTGTGGCGGCAGCACCTTCCAGACACCATTTTCATAGCGGGACAGAAGCTGGCCGTTGGCATCGACCGCGAGCGCCTCGCCGTAATGCTCATAGATACGCATGGCCTTTTCGCTGGTACTCATGGCGGAAAACTCCGCTTCGCTCATGGTGTCGAACGGGCTTTCAGCCGGTGGCCGGATGGCATCGTAAATGGCCTTACGGGTGGCTTCCCCGCCGTACTGCGTGAAGGCATCATTCCAGTCACCGAAGACCGGCGGCAGGGCAACAACGCCCTCACACGCATCTGCGGCTGCGGCGGCTTTTTTCTGGCCGTCACCGCTGAGGTCACGGTCAGCGGCAAGGACAATCTGACAGGCGGGGTGCTTCTGCCGGGCAAGGCTGGCCAGAGAAAGGAGGTTCACGGAAGAAAGCGCCACCATCACCGTTTCACCGGTCAGGTGATGCACGGTAAGTGCGGTCGCGTATCCCTCCGCTATCCACAGACGTTTTCCGGCCTGATTCTGTCCTTCAAGGATGTGACAGGTGCCCCTGACCTGCCCGCCTTTCAGGGTGCGCTTACGGCCGTCAGCACTGATTAACTGAAGGTTAACCAGTTCGCCGCTGTCGTCATACAGTGGCACCACAAGGTCACCGGCGCGCCAGCTCACGCCACCGGCTCTGTGTGTGCCGGTCAGCATCCGGCATTCCCGGCCGGGAAAGCCCTTGCGGGTCAGGTAGGCGTTACCGGTTCCGGGACGGGTTTTCGCCATCAGGGTTTGTGCCAGTGCGGCGGCGTTCTTCCGGGCGGTTTCTGTTTCAGCACCGGCGGCGGCCGTCACTGCCGGGTCAGCCGGGGGCAGGCTGCCGGTCACGGCAGCCACCTTTGCGGCCGCGTCGGACGGGGAAACACCAAACACCTTTTCAACCAGTTTCAGGCCGTCACCGGCACCACACTGATTGCAGTACCAGGTGCCGCGCCCCTCCCTGTCATCAAAACGGAAGCGGTCACTCCCGCCACAGACCGGACAGGGCTGATGACGGTTTTTCAGCACCTGAATCCCCAGCGCCGGGAGAATACGCGGCCAGTGGCCGAGCGCATGGCTGACGGTGGCGGTTACGTTCATTTTCATGGTGTTGCTCTCCTTCAGTGCAGTACCGGCGCTTTTATGTGACGGGCACAGAGTTCATCCATCACAACCAGCCCGAGAAAGGACAGCGACGGCGCGTCCTTCAGGGGGCCGGATTCCATTAAATCTTCCAGCAGGGCACAGGCTATCTGGCGCCCTTTTTCCTCACCGTGCTGGCGCAGATAAAAGCCTTCCAGCTCAGCGGCGATGGCCGCCTCCAGTGATTCAAGGGTGAGATGCGGGTAGCGGTGCTGACGTTCGCACACGGTCAGCCAGGCACAGGCGACAGCGCGACGGTAAAGGGCTGCGCGTAAGACGGGCGGTAAGGGTGTTTTCATTTGTTTTCCTCCCTGTGACAGATGACTGCATTCCGTGCCGGTTGCATTAACTGATAAGGCATATCTGCGTCTCCTGAAGACGTGCGTATCCCTGCGCGAATACGCACATTTAATTTTTCGGGTGTCGTTTTTTAATTACAGATAATTGCGGTAACTGTTATCCGGGGTGATTTCCGGGTCAGGCTCCGTGCGGGGAATTTCCCGCCATTCCCGCGCCACCGGTGCCGCCCGGCTGACCGGAACAGGGTCCTGCGGGTAAATATCCAGATATTTCTCCCGCCATTTCTGTAATTCCGGGTCTCCGGCCATTTCTTTCAGTACCGCATGCCGGTTTACGGGGCTGCGTTTAAACAGGTCAGGACGGTCACAGGTAAATTCCCGCAAAAAACGCCCCAGCGGGATGTCTGTGGTGCGCCCGTCAGCGAGGATACGCACAAGGATACTGAATTTACGACGGTACGGGTTCCAGACAATTTCCGGGCAGCGGTACGGCATTTCCCACGGAATACCGTCTTCCAGAATGCCGACCACGGCCACATCGGGAAAACCGGCAGAACGGTAAATCTCACCGGGCTGGGGAAAATCAAACATGCGTCCTGTCTCCCCGGTCTTTCTGCTGGGCGAGAAAATCGCGGCACAGGCCTTTGGCTTTCAGCTCATTCAGCACAAAATCAATATCTTCATTCAGGTAGCTGAAAATATGCGGAATGTAGAGCTGATGCAGGCCGGAGATTTCACGGTGAATCAAATCACCCCCAACAAACCGGGATACGGCGCTGGCGCGGTTGAGCTTATGGTAAGCCTCAATGCTGAGGTGTTCACGGGCGTCATGACGCGCTGAGACGGTCTGAGGGGCTTTTTTATTACGCACGGGACACCTCCATCACCGGCAGACGGGCAGCAAGGGAGAGCGCATAGTCACGGACAAGGGAACGGCGGGCGCTGCGTTCATCACCGGCGACGGTGCGAAGCATACAGATACGGGGATGACGGTCTGCGCGACGGACAGCCGCAAACACAAAGACAAATTCAGGGTGTGAGGGGGTAAGGGTTGTAGCCATGATGGCAGCCTCCGTTAGATAGCAGGTTACGCTATCGCCGGAGTTCTCACGCTCGATGGCGATAGCCCAGACGGGGGTGAGAATACCGGCTCTAACGGATACCGGCCAGCCCGGAGGCTGCCCCGCCTGAGCTACCATTGACTCTGCGGCATAATGAGCGGACGCGGGCAGGATGCACGGAATGCCATCTGCACGACTGACCACACACCACACCATAATCTGGCGCTCTGTGGCGTTGATTGCGACACAAAAAAAGACGCATGGCGCGTCATATGTCGCCGTTAGATTGCTCGGGTTCTCACGCCCGGCTGCCGATTTTGCGGCAGCGGAAAAACTATATCCGCAAATGCCGGAAAATGGCAAGCCAGAAAAAGGGAGTTTTTGCAGAGCGGGCATCATCATGCGTCGTACCCCCGTTTGCGTCCGGCAATGCGCCCGGCCATCCATGCGGTGACTTCAGAGTGCAGCCAGGCCACATTTTTACCGCCAAGACTCACCTGCGGCGGAAATTCCCCCTTACGGATGAGTTCATAGATGGTCGAGCGTGACAGGCCGCACAGGTGCATCACTTCCGGCAGACGTAAAAAACGCTCCTGCGTGATGTCCGGCAGCGGCATCAGTGGCGTCACAGGGGCGGGAGACGGGGAAGAAAAAACAGCTTGCATCGGGCTACCTCGTTAATGTCCATACAGCACCGGATAAGTCCGTCCGGCTTCGGGTAGCGCTTTATTTTGTGAATATTTTCAGCAGACGCAACAGGGGGGATTTGTTCCGGCAGCCTTACAATGCTTGTGTGTTTTTTGTTCATCTCCACTTAAAGTCATTTAAAGCCACTTAAAGCAATTCGTAATTTTTATAGTGAAATACAAATCGTTTTTTCTTATTCATTCCCGGCGAATTAATAAAAACAAACAGTAGTAAACAGCACAAAAAGCCCATCAACGGGTGAACAGTGGTGAACAGACGGTGAACAGTCATTACTGCGATTGTTCACCCTTTAACTTACTGTATTACTTATCTTTTTTATTAAGGTGAACAGAGGTGAACAGTAAAATATAAAAAACAAACAGTAAGCCGGTTTTTCCTGTGACCTTTTCCTGGCTTGCCGGTGTGAGGATGAGTCTCCTGTGTCAGGACTGGCACATCTGCAATGTGTCGTGTTGTTGTCCGGTGTACGTCACAATTTTCTTAACCTGAAGTGACGAGGAGCCGGAAAATGTCTGACCACACTATCCCTGAATATCTGCAACCCGCACTGGCACAACTGGAAAAGGCCAGAGCCGCCCATCTTGAGAACGCCCGCCTGATGGATGAGACCGTCACGGCCATTGAACGGGCAGAGCAGGAAAAAAATGCGCTGACGCAGGCCGACGGAAACGACGCTGACGACTGGCGCACGGCCTTTCGTGCAGCCGGTGGTGTCCTGAGCGACGAGCTGAAACAGCGCCACATTGAGCGCGTGGCACGCCGGGAGCTGGTACAGGAATATGACAATCTGGCCGTGGTGCTGAATTTTGAACGCGAACGCCTGAAAGGGGCGTGTGACAGCACGGCCACCGCCTACCGGAAGGCACATCATCACCTTCTGAGTCTGTATGCAGAGCATGAGCTGGAACACGCCCTGAATGAAACCTGTGAGGCGCTTGTCCGGGCAATGCATCTGAGCATTCTGGTACAGGAAAATCCGCTCGCCAACACCACCGGGCATCAGGGCTACGTCGCACCCGATAAGGCTGTCATGCAGCAGGTGAAATCATCGCTGGAACAGAAAATAAAACAGATGCAAATCAGCCTCACCGGCGAGCCGGTTCTCCGGCTGACCGGACTGTCAGCGGCAACACTCCCGCACATGGATTATGAGGTGGCAGGCACACCGGCACAGCGCAAGGTGTGGCAGGACAAAATAGACCAGCAGGGAGCAGAGCTTAAGGCCAGAGGACTGCTGTCATGATTTACTGCCCGTCGTGTGGACATGTTGCTCACACCCGTCGCGCACATTTCATGGACGATGGCACCAAGATAATGATTGCACAGTGCCGGAATATTTATTGCTCTGCGACATTTGAAGCGAGTGAAAGCTTTTTCTCTGACTGTAAAGATTCAGGAATGGAATACATTTCAGGCAAACAGAGATACCGCGATTCACTGACGTCAGCCTCCGGCAGCATGAAGCGCCCGAAAAGAATGCTTGTTACCGGATATTGTTGTCGGAGATGTAAAGGCCTTGCGCTGTCAAGAACATCGCGGCGTCTGTCTCAGGAAGTCACCGAGCGTTTTTATGTGTGCACGGATCCGGGCTGTGGTCTGGTGTTTAAAACGCTTCAGACCATCAACCGCTTCATTGTCCGCCCGGTCACGCCGGACGAGCTTGCAGAAAGCCTGCATGAAAAACAGGAACTGCCGCCAGTACGGTTAAAAACACAATCATATTCGCTGCGTCTGGAATGAGGGCTGCCGGTTAACACCGGCCGTCGCCGCACACCGTATTTTTATTCTTCAGCATGATGAGAAAGAGATAACGATGGAAAGCACAGCCTTACAGCAGGCCTTTGACACCTGTCAGAATAACAAAGCAGCATGGCTGCAACGCAAAAATGAGCTGGCTGCGGCCGAACAGGAATATCTGCGGCTTCAGTCAGGAGAAGGCAGAAACGTCAGTCGCCTGGACGAATTACGCAATATTATCGAAGTCAGAAAATGGCAGGTGAATCAGGCCGCCGGTCGTTATATTCGTTCGCATGAAGCCGTTCAGCACATCAGCATCCGCGACCGGCTGAATGATTTTATGCAGCAGCACGGCACAGCACTGGCGGCGGCACTGGCACCGGAGCTGATGGGCTACAGTGAGCTGACGGCCATTGCCCGAAACTGTGCCATACAGCGTGCCACAGATGCCCTGCGTGAAGCCCTTCTGTCCTGGCTTGCGAAGGGGGAAAAAATTAATTATTCCGCACAGGATAGTGACATTTTAACGACCATCGGATTCAGGCCTGACGCGGCTTCGGTGGATGACAGCCGTGAAAAATTCACCCCTGCGCAGAACATGATTTTTTCGCGTAAAAGTGCGCAACTGGCATCACGTCAGTCTGTGTAAAATTCCCCGAAAATCCTCCCGTTTTTACTGAAAAAAGCCATGCATCGATAAGGTGCATGGCTTTGCATGCGTTTTCCTGCCTCATTTTCTGCAGACCGCGCCATTCCCGGCGCGGTCTGAGCGTGTCAGTGCAACTGCATTAAAACCGCCCCGCAAAGCGGGCGGGCGAGGCGGGGAAAGCACTGCGCGCTGTGGGTGCATAACCAAAAGTTTTGATGTCGTAAATATGCGCAAGATACTGGTTTCTGAAACTCGAGGTTGATATCTTACTTGTCAAAAGGATATGAGATAAGGAGTGTATAAATGGCCAGGCCGTTACCACTGAATAAAGATTTGATAGTTTGTGTACCTAGTAATTATTCCAATACCTCGAGAGGGAAGTTTTTCGAGAATTTTTGCGCTGATATACTCCGCCGGCAATCGTATAGAATTGATGGTATGGAAGTCAGAAAATCTGGCATGGAAATTGATATTCAGGCTACTCATACACCATCAAATGAAAAGCTGTATGTAGAATGTAAATTCATGCAGCAAAAAGTTGATTCATCTGTGGTTGATTTGGCATTTTCTCAAGCATTTAGGTTGAGAGTTAAAAAAATTGCACTTTTTTCAATTTCTGATTTGGGTAAAGATGCTCAGTCAACGCTTGAGGATTATAGACTTGATGAGCGTATAGATTATTCTTTTTTTGATAAAAAAGAGATTCTTATATCTATACTTGCAACAGGTAAGGTTGAGGATATTCCAACAGATGACATTCCGGCAAAATATACTAGTGCAACACTTTTAGTTCATCCTGAAATAGAAATGACTTGGCTTTTGCAAGAAGTTGAAAATGGTAGCCCTATAAGAGTGGTGCCGTTCGCTATAAATAAAAATAGTAAAATTCCAAGTGTCAGTCGCATAAGTGATATTATAAAGGAGCAAGGGCTTTTTGAAGGGTTGGAAGTAACTGATTTTTATATATTATCTGAACCGGAACAAACTGTTTCGTCTTCAAAATTATCTGAAAATTACGAAAGGGAAATTGTCAGTGAAATAATTCTTGCTGACGATTTTATGGATTATAAGCCATGTCAGCCGAAAGACTTTGTTGGTCGCGAATATATACAGAAAGAAGTTTGGGATTATCTTGAGAATGTTAGAGGAAATAGCTCTCAAAGTAGAGTCCTATCACTTATAGGCGGTTCAGGAAATGGAAAGTCATCTTTAATAGCAAGGCTATCCTCAAGATTTAAAAATCAAAAATGGAAGAATAAATTCTTCCTTACACCAGTCGATGTCCGTTCTGCTAGAGGCGGACGTTTTGTGGCAGAAGCTGTCGTTAAAGCTTTCAGCAGTGCGATCAAAGAAGGTTTTATCGAATATGAAAAACCATTCCTGATTGAGAGTGTTACGGATATCATAGGATCTGAGAGTGTTCAGGAATGTTTAAAATACCTTTCCGAACATGATAAGGTATTGACTATTTTCTTTGATCAGTTCGAAGAAGTCTTTATGAAAGAGGAACTATTCGGGCTATTTAAAGAATTTGAACGATTCGCACTCGATGTCTCGGCACTACAAAGCAATTTAGTTGTAGGGTTCTCATGGAGAACTGGTATTACTTTAGGGGATGAAAATCCAGCGTACTCAATGTGGAATCGGCTAAAAGATTATAGGGTTGAAAAGAAACTTGAGCCTTTTGATCTAAAAGATTCATCTAAATTAATTAATAGTTTCGAGCTAAATACAGGGTTTAAATTAAATAAACCTTTACGCACGCGTCTTATTCAGCAAGCTCAAGGTTATCCATGGTTATTGAAAAAGCTTTGTATTCATGTATTCAAAAAACTAAAAGGAGGTATCTCACAGGATCAAATGTTGGTTAGTCAACTACAGATCTCAAATTTATTTCATGAGGATTTAGATAGGCCTGAAAAACAAAATTCATGTTTAAAATTTGTGGCAAAGAACTCTCCGATTAGTCAATATGAAGTTACTAAAGAGTTTGGGAGTGATACTGTTTTAGAGCTAATTTCAGATAGGATGGTAATTAAAACAGGTGAAAAATTATCAGTGTATTGGGACGTTTTTCGAGATTACTTGAAAGGAAATGACCTTCCAGTTATACCATGGTCATATATGCCATCAACATCTCCGAAAATGGTTTTGTTAATTCTTGATGTTGTAAACTCGTTCAAAACCATTAGCTTGGATGAACTGCAAACTAAACTAAAATATAGTCGGGGAACATTAATAAATGTTTTAATGGATTTGCAGTATTTTGTTCTCATAGACAGAGATTTAAATGGGAATATAGTTTGTAAACAGACTATCACAAATGTCCCTGAGTTTCTTCGTGAGCATTTTAAGAGTCATAGTGTTTTGTTAGAATTGGCAGAGAATATTGTTGATGCCGATTTAAGAAGAGTTCCTATCGATAAGTATGAATCTATAATAGCCCATACTTATAAGAATAAAGACGGTGGTTATCCTAAGTCTTATAGTTCAAAATTATTGGCTTGGTTACAATTTACGGGGCTGATAGCGGTTATCGGGAAATCTGTGGTTATATATGATGGCGAGTTGTTTTCCCCAGCATTTGGGGCGATTGATCTAGATAAAAGAGGGGCACGTAATAGAAGAGGATCACTTTTCTTAGCTGCTACTTCGCCAGAAAAAACACTCGAAGTTGCCGAGTATCTGTGCGCCAATAAAAAAATGAGCCATTCATTCATTCAGGCGAATAAACATAGGAATGCAGTGCAGGATTTAATTTCTTTAGGTTTTTGTTCTCGACAAGATGATGGTGTGGTGATAAATAATAAAATAGAAGTTATATTAGAAAGCATCAGCCTTGAAAGGGCTTTAGCTAGGTTAGTCACTGAATCTCCAGCTATCAAAATATTAAATGCTTATGTAAATAAATTTGGCGATGATGATAAGAAAATGATGGGGGCAGCACTAGCAAAAGAACTTGAGAGAACATGGACACCTGCATCTACTACTAGATATATTTATGCACTAATGAGATATCGAAATTTCGCATTGGAAACTTTATAATTATTAAATCATAGGGCGAAAGCCCTATGATTTTACTTTTATACCCCACCATGACATCAATTCTCTGCGTTGTTCTAAATAAATAGAACGATTATACGCCCGCCGTACTTCATTTTTATCTATATGCGCTAAAGCTGATTCTATAATATCGGAATTAAAACCAGACTCGTTCAACGCTGTGCTAGCTATAGAACGAAGCCCATGAGCAACGAGTTTACCGCCATAACCAATCCTTTTAAGAGCAGCATTAGCAGTTTGGCTATTCATAGGTTGTTTAGGATCATTCCTGCTGGGAAAAACATGTTCTCGGTGAGCGCTAATTGGCTTCATTACATCCAGAATCTCTAATGCCTGTGGTGATAAAGGAACAATGTGTTCCCGCTTAGCTTTCATCCGTTCGGCTGGAATAGTCCAGAGCTTCGTATCGAGATCGATCTCTGCCCAACGGGCACCAGAGGCCTCAGAAGGGCGCACGAGCGTCAGGAGTTGCCATTCAATGAGACAGCGAGTCGGAACAGACAGATTTGACATGACTAAAGAACGCATCAGCTTCGGCAATTCTTCTGGCCGCAGCGTCGGCATATTTTGTTTTTTGGGCTTCTCAAAGGCCATTCCAATACCTGATGCTGGATTGGCATCAATCAGACCAGTGTTTACGGCATAAATCATTATCTCGTTAATACGCTGCACTAGTCGACGTACAGTCTCAAGCGCTCCACGAGCTTTGATTGGTTCCAATGCTTCAACTAATATTCGGGCTTTAATTTGCTGAACGGGGATCTCACCGATGGCAGGGAATACATCTTTCTCCAATGAGCGCCAAATGTCTTTTGCGTAATCAGGGGTAACGCTTTTACTTTTGAGCTGGAACCAGTTAGCGGCGACCATTGAGAAAATACTGTCCAGAGCGATTTGCTGCTGTTCCTCTGCAACTTCGGCCTGAATTTGTGGGTCAATTCCGTTGGCTAACAAGGCAAGGTAATCCGCTCTTAACCCTCGGGCGTCAGCAAGTGAAAGGGCGGGGAAAGCACCAAGCCCCATCATTGTCCGCTGTTTTGTCGCTGGACGTTGATAACGGAAACGCCAGAGCTTTTTCCCGCTGGTTTTCACTATCAGGAAAAGGCCATCGCCATCATGCAGAGTTAGATCCTTCTCTAACGCTTTAGCGCGAAGAACTTCGGTGTTGGTAAGGGGGCGTGTTGTCCGTGCCACTGTGGCCGCTCCTTCATGAATTGGTATACGCTTTTAGGTATACATCCTACCGTATACCTAAACGTATACCAATAATCACCGGATTTAGCCGGATGTTCTCGGACAACGACAGACACAAAAAAGCCCGCAGGGCTTGTGCCATGCGGGCTTTCTGTACTTCACCGGACGTATCCGGATCATGATTTGGTGGAGCTGGCGGGAGTTGAACCCGCGTCCGAAATTCCTACATCCTCGGTACTACATGCTTAGTCAGTCTTTACATTCGCTTGCCAGCTGCGGACGG
>ERZ773118.1479-NODE-1479-length-12082-cov-3.87711_pt1 | contig 12082 bp, 18 predicted proteins | sample MGYA00580562_ERZ773118 | MGnify/ENA primary metagenome ERZ773118 (study PRJEB29015, sample SAMEA2737878) | human gut metagenome | biome: human gut; feature: human-associated habitat; material: faeces | place: China | collected 2012 ... | reverse complement strand
AGATGGTTGACGAGTGCGAGCGGTTCTTCCGGCGCGACATGGGGAATTACGTGAATCTTGACGGGGAGAAGGTCATAGCGGCCCTGCGCGAGAAGGTCTACAAGGAGATGGGGATATGCCGCTGAAAGATGCCTTTAGCCAGTACCAGAGGAACAGGCGAGAGATCGCGCTGATAGATGCCGCGCTGGCCAGGCTAGAATCGCAGCTTGATGAGGTCGCGATCGTTCCGGGCAAGGTGACGAAATCCAGCGACGATTACCCGTACATAGAGGAGCATGTATCTGTCGAGATCCCGGAGCCGAGTGAGGCATCCCGGATTCGGGAGAAGATGGCTGCGAAGGAGAAGAGGCGGAGCGAGATCGCACGGGAGATGCGCATGGTGGAGGAGTATATCGAGGGGATGCCGGAGGGCATAGATAAGCAGATCTTCGAGATGGTGTATCTTGACGGGATGACGCAGACGGAAGCCGGAGAATCAGTGGGATATACGCAGGGCAGAGTATCACAGATCATTAAGTGCTGGATAAAAGATTAATAACATTAATAATTTAGATGTGCTATTATTATACTGACAGAAGTGGATATGTGAATCCCATATCGATTTCCTCCAAGTTTATGATAACAGCCGAGATGGCGTCCCGCAGGAATGCGGGGCGTCTTTTTCGTTGAAAATTATTAGCCTTTTTTGTAATTAATTATTAAAAATTGTTAATATATGGCACAAATTGGTCTCAAATACTTGAAAAAATATAGAAAATATTCTATGATACAAGTAAGAAAAAAACGACTTGTTTTTACATTTTTTTCACACCTCTTTTGTTATGCTATGCAAAGACAATCGGAGGTGGTTTTTTGACACATAAAAAGAACAAAAAGAAAAAAACCAAGGAGGAAGGTACTATGGCGGCAACAGCAAAGAATTATGCCTATGAAGTACGGGCCAAAGAGGGCAAAAAAATAATGGCTCAACCGGCGGTAAGTAAGGCATTTCTTGAAGATTGCAAAAAGGTTGCGCAGAAGTATCGCAGAAGGAAGTAATGCCAATCTATCAAGATCTAATGTCTAAAGAATACATTGAGATAGCAAGGGAATTTCGGGTTAATCCAGAACGCTGCGATAATCCCGCGCATTATGAAAATTTTATTAGACAGGATTGTTTTACTGACCAGAAACAAGGCATGGGTGTTACCCATGTCTTTGTTGACGAAAATGAGAAGACGAAAAAGAAAAGTTTAGCCGGGTACATAACGTTAAGGGGAAGTTCTCTCGTTATGGAAACTGGAGAAAATTATAAATTAGGTTTTCCTGCATTAGAAATAGCGGAATTAGCAGTAGATCAAAATTATGAGGGGAAGGGGTTAGGGACGGATATGGTTAAGTTCGCTATAAACGAAGCAGTGGAATTGAATGATACCAGAATTGGATTTCAGTATGTAATTCTTTGTGCTGATGTAGCTGCTGTTGAATTTTATTCTAATTCAGAATTAAAGTTTAAGCCTATTCGTCCAATGCAAGAAATACCGAGGGAGCATAGGAACAGTAATTGCACTCCAATGATGTTGAAGGTTATTCAAAACTATTAAGAGAGTTATATAATATAAGTTATAAGAACGGCACCCTCCGGGGTGCTTTTCTAATGCAGAAAATTAAGCCGGATTGGAAGGTGAGGTGATGGCCAATAATGAAAACCTAGTACGCTTAAGCCCGAGCGAAGCCCGAGAGAATGGCAGAAAGGGCGGCAAGGCCTCAGGCGAGGCAAGGCGCCGGAAAGCGAATTTTCGGAAGACGCTGAACATGCTGCTGACGACCGAGATCGACAGCGAGGAATGGACGCCGATCCTTAAGTCCCTGGGGCTGGATAGCACACTTGAGAGTGCGCTTAACATGGCCATGATCAAGGAGGGGCTGGCGGGCAATGTCAAGGCATATGAGGCGGTGGCTAAGTATGCAGGGCAATCAGCACAGACCGAGGCAGATGAGGAAGAGCAGCGTATCCGTACCGATCGCGCAAAAAGGGCGAGAGATCAGGAAGTGGGAGACGTTGATTATGTCGAGGATAACATACAGTCCTTCCTGAAAGCCATGAACCCGTCGCAGGAAGATATGGACAATCTATTTGCAGAGGAGGGTAAGAGCGATGCCGAAGAAGCGGAAGAGACCGGCGAAATTTGATTTTAAGCCGTTCTCAGACCAGCAGCGCAGGCTTATTCACTGGTGGAGGCCGATGGTAAGCGCGTCAGAATGCAATTATGTGATAGCAGATGGATCCATCCGGTCAGGCAAGACGATTGCCTGCATTATCGGTTTTCTTACCTGGTCGCAGGAAATGCACAGCGGACAGACGTTTATCTTGGCTGGAAAGACGATGGGCGCGCTGAAAAAGAATGTCATCCGGCCAATGCTGCAGATGCTGGAAGCCTGGGGATGGCCTTATGAGTATGTGAGATCCGGGTCAGAGCCGCACATTGACATAGGCAGCAATACCTATTACCTGTTCGGTGCCAACACGGAGGCGGCACAGGACTCCCTGCAGGGATTAACTGCAGCCGGCGCCTACCTGGATGAGGCGGCACTGTTCCCGAAATCCTTTGTAGATCAGGCAATCGGCCGGTGCTCAGAGGATGGGTGGAAGTTCTGGATGAACTGCAACCCTGCTGGACCGCATCATTTCATCCGGGATGAATACCTCGAGGAAGAGAAGATGAGGAGAAAGAAAGTATACCATCTGCATTTCACAATGGATGATAACTTGTCTATTTCTCCGAAGCGTAAGCAGGAATACAAGAATGCCTGGCCGCATGGCAGCGTCTTTTACAAGCGCTTTATACTGGGCCTATGGGTGGCTGCGGATGGCCTGATCTATCAGCAGTTTGCGGACAATGTAGAAAACTACACAGTTACCAGCCAGTGGCTGCAGGATAATCCAATTCAATATGCAGTAATAGGAGTCGATTTCGGTGGCACGAAGTCGGCTCATTCTTTTACACTGACAGGCTTCACAGCGGGATTTAAGCAAGTTGTTGTCCTGGATGAGTATTACTGCAAGAAGCGGATTAATCCGAAGCAGCTTCAGGATGATTTTATTGACTTTGTCCGCAGAGCGCAGGCAAGATACAAGGTGTATGAGGCTTACTGCGACAGCGCAGAGCAGACGCTTATTGCAGGACTGGAAATGGCGTGCATGCAGGCTCGCGTGAGTATAGGAATTCAGAATGCGATCAAGGGGCCGATCAATGACCGGATCGCGTTCTACAATAGCCTGATTGCGCAGGGACGCTGGAAAATAATGGGACATTGTACGCACATCATCGAGGCGTTCGAGCAGGCCGTGTATGATGATAAACGACCCAATCAGGATGTCCGGCTGGATGACGGACTGATGAATGTGGATAGCCTGGACAGCACAGAGTATAGTACCGAGAGTGTGCAGGATGACATCCTGTATATCGCGGCATAAGGAGAGTATATATGAGTAATAAAATTCAACAGTATTTGCGGGATCACAAGTATAACACGGCGCCTGATGATACATACAGCCATATTGATAAGTGGCTGGAATGGTATCAGGGGGATGTGGAGAAATTCCATACATACAAGATATATAACGGATCTATGACTACGGAGCACAAGCGGTACAGCATGGGCATGGCCAAGAAGATCTGCGAGGACTGGGCGAACCTGATCCTGAACGAGAAGGTATCTATCAAGGCCGGAAGTTACGAGGATCGCCTGAATAAAATCCTCGAAGCCAACAACTTCCGCGTCCGCGGAAACCAGCTGCTCGAACTGTCCTATGCCTTAGGCACGGGAGCATTCGTGGAATATCTTGGCGCGGATGGAGATGTCATCATCGACTATATCCGGGCGGACATGATCTATCCGCTATCCTGGGACAACGGGGATATCACGGAGTGCGCATTTGGGACAACCAGGGTAATGGGCGGCAAGGAGCGGATCTATCTGCAGATCCATCGATTCGGAAGGGAAGAGGACGGGGAAAGGCCAGACGAATACTACATTGAGAATAGATATATCGATGCGCAATCAGGAGATGAGATAGATCCCCCGGATGAGATAGAGCCGATGGTCCCGACCGGATATGGCAAGCCATTATTCCAGATCGTATCTCCCAATATCTGCAATAACATCGACCTGGACAGCCCGCTCGGCATATCCGTCTATGCCAACAGCATCTCGCAGCTGAAAGGCTGCGATCTGGTATATGACAGTTACATGAACGAGTATATTCTCGGCCGCAAACGTATTCTGGTGCCCATATCTGCGGCTAAGATGCAGATGCAGCAAGAAGGTGTTGCAGTGCCCACATTTGACCCCGCTGACTCTGTATATTACCAGATGCCTGCAGACCGCCAGAATGACCTGAAACTAACAGAGGTTGACATGACGATTCGGGCGCAGGACCATGAACTTGGGATCCAGAGAAGCCTTGATGTGCTGAGCCTGAAGACAGGGATGGGGACGGGAAGGTACCAGTTCGATTCGGCCGGGGCCGGAGTGAAGACGGCAACGGAAGTCATTTCCGATCGGTCAGACCTCTATCAGAATCTTGAGCGAAATAAGATTCCTGTGCGAGCGGCGCTGCAGAACCTTGTCAGGGCGGTATCCTGGCTGGATCAGGGCATGGAAGCGGAAGCAACCGTGGATTTTGACGACTCGATCATAGAGGATATCAACGCTACGATCGACAGGAATATCAAACTTGTGCAGGCTGGGCTCCGCTCCAGGTTCACGGCAATCAAGGACATTGAGAAATGCGCTGACGCGGATGCGCAGAAAGAGCTGGATCGTATTGCGGGGGATAATCAGATAACCGGACAGGACATTGACTGGACACGGGAAGACGATCCGGACGATGAGGGAGAAGGCAGCGAGGAGGAGGATGCAGATGAGCCTGAACCTGTTAAGGAACCAGCAGGCAGCGGAGAGCATTGACGGCATCTACAATGACCTGGAAGCGCAGCTGATGCGGAACATCGCGCGTCATCTTAGAGACTGGAACCAGCCCATTGATACGGACCGATGGCTGCTGCAGAAACTTGCGGAAATCGGCCGGCTTAATCAGGAGAATGTCAAGACAATCGCGGGAATGTCAGGGCTTAGCCAGACGGCGGCCCAGCGGATGCTGATGGATATGGCCGAGGAGGCAGTCAAGGCAGTCGACCCGGGGCTTAGGCATCTTGCACGGATGGGGCTGGCCGGAGAAGCGGTAGCGCCAAGCAAGAGCAGAAACGTCAAGCAGGCAATAGCAGGCCTGAGAAGGCAGGCCAAGGACACGCTTAACCTCTGCAATACTACGATGCTGTATAAGGCCCAGGATGCATATAAGGGACTCGTGGGGGATATTGCGGCTGAGGCGCATCAGATTCTGGGAAGCGAGGCGGCCGGAATAGTCGGGGGCGCGGAATCGCGCCAGCAGGCCGTGCGAAAATGCATCCGGAAGTTCAACGAGAAGGGCATACCGGCCTTTGTGGACCGACGCGGGCGGGAATGGACTCCCGAAGCCTATGTCAATATGGCCATGCGCAATACCGCGAAGCAGGCAGCGGAAGAAGTGCAGGACGCCCGGTGCAGGGATGCGGAAGTTAATCTGATACAGATTGATTCTCATTCCGGAGCGCGCCCCAAATGCGCAAAAGATCAGGGCAAGATATTCTCCCTGGATAATACAAGCGGCGAGACGGAGGATCTGAATGGGCGGAAGATCAAGTACTATCCGTGGAACTCTTCCAGTTATGGAGAGCCTGATGGAATCCTTGGGATCAACTGCCGTCATCACAAATGGCCGTTTCTCCCGGGAGTTAATATACAGCGTTATTTTCCTACGGAGGATATAGATGCAAACAATAAACTGTACAAGGAGACCCAGGTTCAAAGAGCCTTGGAAAGGGATGTGCGCAAGCAGAAAAGGGAGTGCATGCTCTATGACGAAATGGGGGATAAAGAGGCTTTTGAGGATGCATCTGTAAAACTAAAGCAGAAGGAAGCGAAACTGAAAGCATATGTTGACAGCAAGGAGCACCTGCACCGCAGGAAAGACCGTGAGCAGGTGGTTGGGTTTGATAAGAGGGTATCCGCAGAGGCAGTTGGAAAATCACAGGCGCATTATAAAAACTGGGCAAAATCAATCGGCGCAGAGTCCGGACCAAAAACACTTGCGGGATACTATGATTTGAAATACAATGATAGTAAAGAAAGTCGGTTGTACAAGGGATATATCAAGGCGGTAGATAAAGGAAATATTTCTCCGCTGGTTGGATATAACAAGTTTAAAGAAATAGCGTCTGAAACAGAGAATAAATTTGTTGGAATGAAAACTGCTGATGGGAATGAAATCTCGGGAATCACAGCGCACTTTATTGACCGTGTGATTGGACAGCAATCAGCTGACAGCCCGCCAAGAAAAGGAATCCGAAACGGAGTTGAATTATCGGATATAGAGGATGCAATAAATAATCCGGCTAAGATAGGACCGGTTGTCACAAAAGACAACGGAAAGAAAAGTAAAATATATTATGGCTCCAATGCTGCGGTATCATACAATCCAGATACCGGAGAATTAATCCAGGTACAGCCTAAGAGGACAAAGTGATGGTAAAGTTAAAAGAAAAAGATGAAAAATTCATAAACGAAAATTTTGATAATGCAAACGAAATCCTTGCTTTGGATGATTTGAATGAAGTGCTGGATGAGTTGTTTCTTTGGATGGAAGTCCACGGCCTTGATGAAGATGATTTTCCAAATGAAAAAGGCGAGGCTGCCCAGAAAGTGTATGATAGTATCCTGCAGTATGAATAAACCACTGGTCGAATCAGTCTGGTGGTTTTATTATGTCCATTTTTAAGGAGGGATGTATATTGATTGAAGTAAGTGTCCGGAAGGATGGTATAACAGTAGATGGCCATGCAAATTATGCGCCGGTCGGAGAAGATATCGTATGTGCCGCTGTATCAGCCATTACGCAGATGCTGATCAAGTCTATCGAGGATCTGGCGGCCGACAAAATCGAATATAACATATCGCCCGGAAGGGCTGATATAGATTACAGGAATCTATCAGAGAAAGCAAAGACTCTGGTGGATTCCTTTTTCATTGGCGTCTGCATGATCGCCGATGAGTTTCCAGATTATGTCCGGATTATATGAGTCCATACCCTTGCTGGTGACGTTAAACTGCATGAGAAGAGCCATACGGGCGAAAAACGGAGGTAGAAAGATGAAGCACATGAACATGAAGGAAAGATTTTGGCCTTTGGAACTGCAACTGTTTGCAGAAGAAGGCTCTGACGGCGATGACGCCGGGGGTGACGACCCGGACGGAGGCGATGATCCGGACGAAGGCGGAGAGGGCGAAGGCGGAGAAGAAGAGCCGAAGTATACCGAGAAGGATATGGAGGCGGCGATCAAGAAGCGCCTCGCACGCGAAAAGCGGAAATGGGAGAGACAGCAGAGAAAGCCCGAAGATAAGCCGGCAGGCGGTGATAGTAGCAAGGATGGTGCTGGAGACGAGGGCGAAAAGGACGCTGAGACAGAAGCATTGAGGCGGAAGGCCGAAAGGGTAGAGGAAATGGAACTGAAATGGACCTGCCTGGATTATGATGTGGACAAGGCCTGCGTAGATGATGTGCTTGCGCTGGCGCGGGTTCATATGGCCAAGGATAAGGATTCCGACATCGAGGACGCCATTGATGCGGTGCTTAAGAAGTATCCGCAGTTCAAGGCATCATCCAAAGATCGGGATGATGACGATGATGCCGATGATGCCGAAGGAGCAAGAGGCAAGGCCTGGGGACAGAGACAGAGCGGAAGGAAGAATAAGACTTCCGGAGTCGAGGCCGAATTCCTGAAAAAGAACCCAGGGCTTAAGATTGATTAGATTAGAAAGGATGAAAAGAATGAAATTCAAAATGTTTTTACAGTTGTTTGCCCATGCGCATCAGGAAAGATGGTCTAGCCTGGTGGATGCGAAACTCAGGCAGACGCTTGTGACAAGAGATGAGCATATATTTAATGTAAACTACGAGGGAAACCCTAAGGCTGGCAGGGTCAAGATCCCTGTAAGGGATACAGAAGTCACCGTAAGGGACTATGACAAGGCGATTGGCGTGGATCTGGAGACCGGAACCACCACCTATATGGATCTGGATATCGATAGGGACAAGGCTGTCAACGAAATGATTGACGGCTATGATGCTGCAGCAGTCCCGGACAACCTGGTGGCTGACCGCCTGGATTCTGCCGGCTATTCGCTGGCGCTGGAGATGGACCGGGAATCGATCAATGTCCTGGAGACTACAGCCGGCGTCAATGTATGCGCCACCAAAACAGCAGCAACGGAGGGCACCGCATACAAGGAGATCCTGGCAGCCAAGACCTACCTTGGCAGGACAGGAGTGCCTCAGGAAGGACGCTGGCTGATCGTCTCTCCGGAATTCATGTCCACGCTGATGCTGGACGATCATTTCATCCGCCAGGGCGATCTGTCCCAGCAGATGAAGGACGCCGGGGCGGTCGGAGCAGTTGCGGGGTTTGCGGTGTATGAGTCCAACAACCTGATGTTTGAGGACACGAAGGCCGTAAGCGGCAAGAAGACCACCACGGAATTCATTGCCGGCCATCCCAACTGGTGCCATCGCGTACAGGAGTGGGCCGTGGATGTGCATGCGCAGGATCTGGCAGGATCCGGCAAGTACATTGGCGCATCTGCCGTGCAGGGCCGAAAGATCTATGGGCTGAAGATCTCCAAGCCGAAGACCGTATATATCAAGCGCACAGAAACTGCGGCGTAGTAAGAAGGAGGCGGTCTGGATGCCGTATATAACAATTTCATACTATAATGATACGTTTCTTGGGGAGCCGGTAACTAAAGCCGACTTCCCATCTCTTTTGGCGAGAGCGGAAGAAATCATCGAAGAAATGACGATGTACCGGCTTACGCTGCCTAGTTTCAACGAGATGCCTGAAAGCATGCAGGAGCGCATAAAAAATGCCATATGCGCGCAGATCGAGTACCTGGATGCGAATGGGGGCAGCGAGATGGACAACGGAACCGGCCTGCAGAGCGCCGGCCTTGGAAAATTCAGTTATATCCAGGCATCGGGGTCAGACGGAAGCGCGCAGCAGCCTATCTATGCGCCGCGGGCAATGCGCATATTGGCTCCTACGGGGCTGCTATACCGGGGAGGTGGATACTAATGCGTCCGATACCCAAAACATTGCTCATACACGCCGTCACGCAGGCCAGAGAGGGAGAAGCAGACCGCTGGGGCAACGGCGGATTGACAGGGGAGCAGGAACTGCAGCATGTCCGGATGGAGCCCAGCAGTAAGGTGATCCGGGACAAGAGATCCAGCTTGCAGCAACACTCTTCTATGACTGTCGGAACAGCCGGCCCAAGAACATCCTATTTCAGACAGATGATATCATCATCTTCAATGGGCAGAGGCATAAGGTGCAGACGGTGGAGCCGTTGTACGATGGGGCGAGGCTCCACCATTATGAAATGGGGCTGATCAGGCATGCCTAAGATAAGCACGCGAGTGACGTTCCACCGCTCCCAGGCGGCGGCACTGATCAAGGCATCGAGCAATTACGGGCTGACGGCTATGGGGAATCAGGCGCTGCAGGATGCCAGCCAGTATGTGCCGCAGGACCAGGGGGATCTGGAAGGGAGCGGCCTATCCAACAGCGACATGCAGGCGGCCAATGGGAAGTTCGCGCTTAAATGGGCGGAGCCTTATGCGCAGTACCTCTGGAACGGCGATGTGATGTATGGAAACCCTACAAACAGGACTTATGGGCCGAAGAAGATCTCATTCACGAGTGCCCTGGCAAGGCAGGAATGGGCCAAATATGCCAGGGAAGTGCATGGCGCAGAGTGGAAGAAGGTCTACCAGGCCGCTATGAAAAGGAGGATGCGACAGGGATGACGCCGCAGACGGAATTTTTGGACCTGATATGCGATACGGCAGAGCGGAACTGCGATCTTGGAGCGGAAATATCGCTTAAGGAACTCCCCGCAGAGGGAGGCATATATGCCGAACTCGGGGAGGGGATCGGGGACAGCCCCTACTATGACAAGAGCGCGGTGCGGACGATGCCAGTTCTGTTCCTCTGCCGCGATGCGGATCAGCGCAGAGGGATGGACAGGCTCTGCCGGATATGCAACTACATGCAAGGGCTCAGGCAGTATCCGCAAGGCAGGACAGTATCCTGGCTGGACGCCCGAGTCGCAAAAGAACCCAACAAGATAGGCAGGGACGAGGACGGGGTCTATCACTTCTCCTGTATCCTCAACTGCCAGATATATTTTTAAGAAAGGAAGAAAGGAATATGGAAAAAATCAATCTGCAGGTATTTGCAGAACCCGCGCTTCCGGAGAATCCGATTACCCCGGAAATCAACTATGAGACCGAGGCGTATATCAATACGGCTCCAGGAGAATCTACCGCAAAGTGGGCATCCCTCGCAAATCTTACGCAGAACATGGCGCAGTCGCTGAACGAGGTGCTGCAGCAGATCGCGTATTATGCGGACAAGGGGTGGAGCTCCACGGAGGTCACGGGCGCGCAGATGACGCTTACCCTTACAGGGGCAGTCAAGCCAAATGATGAGGCCTGCGACTATATAATGAGCGATGAGGTCATGTATGGGCTGGGAAATGCCCGCAAGACGCATCTAAAACTACAGAAGGGCAGCAAGGTGATCATCTGGCCAGTGACGCTGGCCAACATCACGCCTGCATATGGCGACGCGACTGCGACTAACGCGCTGACGGTCACGCTGCATGGCAATGGCCGTCCGGTAATCGGGACGACGACAGGGGCATAGGGGCTGGATTACCAGCCCTCATTAGGAGGTAGAAATGGCATATCAGATAAAAAGAGAGAGGCAGTATTTTGCCGAAGACATCGAACTGCTTGACCAGGACGGCAGAGTCGTGCTATCCATCCATGTCGCGCTTGACCCGGATAGCGTAGTCGAGAAGATAAGCAGGAAGTATATAGACCTTGTACATATCCAGCAGTCCTTCCAGGGATTTGACGCGTCAGCTAAGAATGAAGCGGAAGTGCAGGAGGCTTATGCAAGGCTTGGGAATGCGGTGATTGCCCTCCTCGAAGCCGTATTCGGAACAGCAGACACGAGACGGCTGCTTGACTACTTTGATGGCAACTATATCGAGATGATGCATCAGGTCGGGCCATGGATCGAGAACGTGGCAGTGCCGCGGATCCGGGAGATCGCGCAGAAGAACAAGCAGCAGATCATGAAATCATATGGCCGCCGGGCAAGGCGCCGGAAAAAGAGGGGATAGCCATGTTTTTGACGGAAAGGCTTGCAGACAGGGTCGAAGTATCCGGAGAAACATATCTTGTGAATCCGGCCTTTGATGTAATCCTCGATATCCAGGCGCTATACAAGGAAGAGGCGCTGACGGACAGGGACAAGATGGAGCAGGCACTGCAGATGCTTGTCGTCAGCAGGCGCAAGTTAAGGAGGCTTTCGGCGCCTAAAAAGGCGGAACTGCTTAATGCCATATATGACCAGTGCGTGAATACGCAGAAGAGGCCGCCGCAGAGGCAGAAGCTTCCAACCCTGGACTTCGAGCATGACGGGGAATACATATACGCGTCATTCCTGCTCGATTACGGCATCGACCTTCTGGAAGAGCAGGGGAGGCTTCCTTGGAAGAAATTCATCGCCCTGTTCCAGGGGCTGTCCGAGAATTCGAAGATCCGCGAGGTGATGCGGATCCGGAGCATGGACATCCCGAGATATACCGGAAAGAACGGAAGGGAGATCCAGCAGATCCAGGAACTGAAGTCCTTCTATGCGCTTCCAGTCCGCGGAGGAGGCGGGCAGGACGGGCTTGACCGTCTGTTCGGGGCGCTGGAAGGAATGGCGCAGAAGGGAGGCGGAGCGATTGGGTAGCAATACAAGCGGCGGAGATGTAGAATACATCGTACGGGCGGATGACAGCCGGGTGGAGTCCGATCTCGAGCAGGCCAACAAGAAGGTTGAGAAGGCGGTCAAGAAATCTGCGGATGAATCCATCAAGGCAGAGC
>ERZ773118.1471-NODE-1471-length-12267-cov-39.6045_pt1 | contig 12267 bp, 8 predicted proteins | sample MGYA00580562_ERZ773118 | MGnify/ENA primary metagenome ERZ773118 (study PRJEB29015, sample SAMEA2737878) | human gut metagenome | biome: human gut; feature: human-associated habitat; material: faeces | place: China | collected 2012 ... | reverse complement strand
TATCGTACATCCGGCGCTTCTGCTCCTGGTCCATGGTATTAATATATGCCTGCTCCACGTATCCGATGATTTGAACCCGCTCCCTGTCAAAATGATCAAAGAATCCCGTGAGCTGCAGGGCCGGACGGTTCACATCCGGATGCGTCAGCACAATCTTGTCCGTGTCAATCTCCGGCGTGGTGTTTTTAAGCTTCATCTTCTTGATTAATTCCGATATGGTTACTCCATGCATGATAATACCCCCTTGACCTGGTTTCGCTTCTCGTTTAACTTCTATCATACTATCATAATTTAGTTCGGTTGTCATGTATTTTTATCATTGTGTTTCCATAATTTGGAAGTCCGTTTCCGCCCTGTCATCCGGGTCTGCGCAGGTGCCGGACTTTTCATTGGCCTGCAGTGCGGCCTGGCCTCCGGTCCGGTCACTTTCCTTATCCCCATGGAAAAAGCGGTATACGGATTCAGCCGACCTGCGGTTCATTTGCGGCGTCTGCTCCAGCTCTTCCACGGAAGCGCTTCTCACCGCCTCTATATCCTTAAAATGGCGCATAAGGGCCTTTCTTCTGGCCGGCCCGATACCCGGAATGTCGTCCAGTATGGATTTTACCTGCCCCTTTCCCCTAAGGCTCCTGTGGTATTCAATGGCAAAACGGTGAGCTTCATCCTGAATCCTGGTGATAAGCCTGAACCCTTCGGAGTGACGGTCAATGGGAATCTCCACATTATTATAGTAGAGTCCCCTGGTTCTGTGGTTATCATCCTTCACCATACCGCACACCGGAATGGAAAGTCCCAGCTTATCAAGGACCTCCAGAGCAATGTTTACCTGGCCTCTGCCGCCGTCCATCATGATCAGGTCCGGAAACCTGGTAAAACTTCCCATGCTTAAATCGGCGCCCTTTTCCTTCAGCTCCTCTGTCTCCCTCATACCGTGAGAAAACCTGCGCGTCAGCACCTCTTCCATGGACGCATAGTCATTGGGACCCTGGACTGTCTTGATGCGGAATTTTCTGTAATCGCTGCGCTTTGGCCTGCCGTCCTCGTAAACCACCATAGAACCCACGGACTCCACGCCGCTGGTATTGGAGATATCGTACGCCTCCATGCGCCGGATGCCCCCGATTCCAATAAGCTCTCCAATCTGGTTGATGGCCCCGATGGTGCGAAGCTCCTCTTTCTTAATCCGTTCCTTATCCTGGGACAGCACCAGGGCGGCATTCCTGGCTGCCAGCTCCACCAGGCGTTCCTTCTCTCCCTTTTTCGGAACCACCAGCCTCACCTTCTGTCCCCGTTTGGCGGACAGCCACTGGCTGATGACCTCCTCATCTCCCAAAGGATGCTGGAGCCACAGTTCCCTTGGAATAAATGGTGTGCCTGCATAGAACTGCTTTACAAAGCTGTCCAGAATTTCGCCCTCATTTTCCGCCGTGGCAGCCGATATATGAAAATGGTCCCTGCCAATCAGCTTGCCCTCCCGGATGAAGAACACCTGTACCACCGCGTCTCTCTCATCCCTGGCCATGGCCACGATGTCCCGGTCCTCCATGCCGCTGCTGGTAATCTTCTGCTTCTGCGCCACCTGCTTCACGCTGTTTAACAGCTCCCGGTACTCAATGGCCCGCTCAAACTCCAGATTGTCCGAAGCAGTCTGCATTTTTTCCTGGAGGTTCTTTATGAGAGGGTCGAATCTGCCGTTCAAAAAGTCCAGGGCCTGGTTAAAGTTGGACTGGTATTCCTCCCTGGAAATATAACCCTGGCACGGGGCGTCGCACTGCTTGATGTGGTAATTGAGACACGGCCGCTCCTTTCCCGTATCCTTTGGCAGATTCCGGTTGCAGGTCCTGATCCGGTACAATTTGTGTATTAAATCCAGGGTGTCCTTTACAGCCCCGGCGCTGGTATAAGGACCAAAGTAACGGCTTCTGCCGTCCTTTTTCATGTCCCTGGCAAACAGAAGGCGGGGAAAATCCTCCCCCATGGTTGCCTTGATATAAGGATAGCTTTTGTCATCCTTTAACATGGTGTTGTACCGCGGCCTGTGCTCCTTAATCAGGTTGCACTCCAGCACCAGGGCTTCCAGCTCGGAATCCGTCAGGATATATTCAAACCATGCAATATGGGACACCATCTGTTCAATTTTGGCCGTCTTATTCCTGCTGCTCTGGAAATACTGCCTGACCCGGTTCTTAAGGCTGATGGCCTTGCCCACATATATAATCTCATCCCTGTCATTGTGCATAAGATAAACTCCCGGGCTGGCCGGGAGTTTCTTCAGTTCTTCCTCTAAATCAAACAATACCTGTCACCATCCTTTTCATATGGCCCTATATTCAGATGCTTTTTCGTTTTCCGGCATGCCGTTTTACCGGGCTGCGCCTGCCGGCGGGACAGTCTCTGGCGGAACGTTCTCTGGCGGGAATGTCTCTGCCGGAGCGTTCTCTGGCGGGACAGTTTCTGCCGGGACTGATTCTGCCGGAACCTTCTCTGCAGCGTCCCCCTCCGTCTCCAGCGCCGCCCTGGACTGGGATATACGCTGGTCCTCTTCCTCTGCTTCCTCCGGAGTCAGCAGGCCGCCGTAGTGATAACTGACCCCTGCATCCCAGAGAATCCACTGGTCATAGCCGGCATCGTAGACAGCCTGTATCTGCTGCCTCACCTGTTCATCGCCATATTTAATATAATGTTCCAGATAGGACGCAGTAAAGTCCTGAAGCCACGGCCTTACCACGGCCTGCGGCGCATCCTCCTTTGCGGATGCGGCCAGAAGCTCCCTGGAACCATTCAATGCATTTAATATTGTATCATACGGCTGGGTATCCGGATACTCTATTCCAAAATTTCCCGGCCCGTAGTGGGATGGATAAATCATGGGGCATATATAATCCAGCTGCTCCGCCATGTCCTCATATTCCTGGCCCACGGCAGCCGCATCCTCTTCGCTGCGCATAATGGTGCCGAATACATCAGCCGACACAAAGAGTCCTTCCTTTGCCAGCTCATCATGGGCATAGCCTACGAACTCCGTAATAGCCTGGGTCTTATTGCGTCCCTGGGTATCCGCGTCGTCAAAAACAACATCATTCATGGTCCTGTCCACGGCAAACCGGATATAGTCGAACTGAATCTCGTCAAATCCCGCTTCGCCTGCCTTTTTACCCACCTCAATCAGATAATCCCAGACTTCCTTCTTATAAGGATTTACCCATGCAAGGCCTTTATTATCCCGGTAAATCTTGCCGTCACCCACATGCAGGCTCCATTCCGGCTTCTGTTCTGCAAGATAGGGATCCCTGAACGCCACCACCCTGGCTATGGTATAGATTCCATGCTCCTTAAGCTTTGCCATAAGCGCAGGCATGTCCTGGATAAAAACCTGGCATGCCCCTATCTCATTTACCGTAGGGGAATCCATGGCATAGGTGATCCTTCCCTGGTCATCCTTCACATCAATGACCACTGCATTGAGCTCCGTCCTGTCGATCTCCTCAATGATCTTATCCATCATATCACCGGTACCGGCCACATAGGCGGATACATAGATGCCCTTTACCTTTACCGGGTTTCTGGGCGGGTATGTGGAAATGGTTATGACCTGGGAATCAGCCGCCTCTGCCTCCTGGGTCTCCTGCCCGTTCTGGGCCCCTGATGCCTCAGACTGCACAGACTCCTCCTGGGCTCTGGTCATTTCCTTTGCCGGTTCATACCGGGAACATCCTGTCATTGCAAGGATTAATATGCCTGCTGCTATCCACCTTTTCATACGTAACCTCTGTCTTTCCCAATTATCTTATGATTCCTGGAAATTCCCATTTCCATTCTTAATCTATATCAAAAAGGCAAATGCCTGTAAGTTCAGTGAATCAGACCTAAACATCCGTTCGTTCCCACTATAATACCATATTCTCCCTGTTTTGTATATAAAATATGACTTTTTTGTTACAAATTCATTAATTTCTCCCACTTTTTGTAAATACTCACATCTCCCCCACATCAAAAAGCGCCCGGACAGGGGCTGTATGCCTTTGTCCGGGCGTGTGCCGGGCCGGCATGGGGCCGGACCGTGTTTCTTATAGATGCTTATAATTTCTTGAAAGAAATATGTCTAAGCCTCTGCCAGATGTCTCTGAAGGGCAGCCCTTACAGCGCCCTTGCCTGCAATCAGCTCAGAGAAAATGCTCTCCACATATTCGCCCAGCCCTGCCTCATACAGGTCCACTCCGAATATCTTGGCATCGCTTAAAACAGGCTGAAGCACTTCGTGTACATTGCACGGCTCTCCTACCTTTACGCCCTGCAGCTTCTCAGCCAGTCCCGCATACATGGGGTCCGGGCTTACGGCAAAGGTATTGCCCTCATCGTCTACCCCCAGCAGGTAACGGCACCATCCTGCCTGAACCATGGGTATGAACTTAAGGGACTTCACATCCAGCTCAGGTCTTGCCATGTATTCCTTAATGGTCTCACCGAAACGGATAGACAGCTTCTGGGATGTGTCGCAGGCAATTCTCTGTGGCGTATCAGGCATAAAAGGATTGGGCACGCGGATCTGCAATACCTCGTCAATAAACTTCTTAGGAGAAAGGATGCCGGGATCCGTAACCACAGGAAGTCCTTCTTTGTAACCGATGATTTCCACCAGCTTCACCAGGTCTGCGTCCTTCATCTCCTCGCTGATCTTGGTGTAGCCCAGGAGACAGCCATATACAGCCAGGGTGGTGTGAAGTGGATTCAGGCAGGTGCACACCTTCATGCGCTCCACCTTTTCTACAGTATCCCTGGTAGTAAACATGACGCCTGCATGCTCCAGCCCGGGGCGTCCGTTGGGGAACGCATCCTCAATCACCAGATATTCAGCTTCCTCTGCATTGACAAAAGGAGCCACATATGTGTTCTTGCTGGTGACAATGCTCTCTGTATCTGTAAAGCCTGCCTCCTCCAGCATCTTCTTTACGCTGTCATCCGGACGTGGGGTGATTTTGTCAATCATGCTCCACGGGAAGGAAACATGCGCCGGATTCTCAATATACTCCAGAAATCCGCTGTCAGCCTTTCCGTTCTCTGTCCATGCCTTTGCATAAGCGTCCACAGCCGCATACAACTTATCGCCGTTGTGGGAACAGTTATCCATGCTGACCAGGGCCAACGGAGCTGCGCCATGGGTATATCTCCAGTAACACAGGGCAGCGAGCTTACCGATATAACTGTCTGCCTGTTCCGGACCAGCCTCAAAATCAGCCTTTACGTCCGGACGGAAGGACCCGTCTGCCGAAGTGATGCTGTAGCCCTTTTCTGTGATGGTGAAGCTGACCATCTGCAGGGTCTTGCTGGCAAAAATATCCTTTAAACAGTTCCAGTCCTCCGCGTCCTGGCGATCCACGGTCAGGGACTGGGCAAGGCTTCCAATCACAGTTTTCTCAATGGTTCCATTGGCTTTCAGTGTGACCAGGAGGCTTAAGTCATCCTGAGGCCTGTATGCCTTTTTGATGATTTCATAGTCATAACCTTCTGCAACGATGATTCCGGTCTTTTCAACACCATCGTTCAGCAGCTTCTGCTGACACGCTGCAGGAAATGCGCGGAAGATATTTCCTGCACCGAAATGCACCCACTGCGGACACTCCCTGGTAGCTGCCTTCATCGCTTCTCTGTCAAATTTTGGAAGTTCTATTCCTGCCGCTTCCCACTCTTCCTTATTCCTCAGTTCACTGTCTAATAAATGCATAACCATTCCCTCCTGTGTTTGTTGATTTCATGATTTAATATTACCACCCTGAGGGTGAATAATCCATATCCCTTTTTGTTCAATACATTGCAAAACTTGCTGTAGCAACCCCGTGATTTGTTAAAAACAATGGGGCCTGGTTTTACCGCATCAAAAAAGACCAGCATCCGCGCCGGTCTCTCCTCATAACTGCTGAACCTCAAAAAATACTGCATCGTCACTGTATCACCGCTGATACATTGGAATTCTCTGTCTGGTCAAACAAATCATCCCCGTTAGCCGCCATTGCATTTACCAAAATCAGCATCGCCGCAAGCATGGCCCACGCAAAGCCGCCCAGTACCTTCCTGACTTTCATTCTACTCTGCCTCCTGGATTCATAAGCCTGATAACTGAAGATTACATGCTTAATTTCACTCCGTTATCCCATTATACAAACTTTTATGAAAAAAGCAAGTCCTTTTCCTCTTACACTGTCTTACATTTTCCTTAAAAGCCCCATATTTCAATGGATTTTACTGAACTAGAATTTTTTTCCATAAGGGGAAAACAACCTGATTCCAGCGTTCTTTAGATAGATTCTAAGGAAAATGAAGGGCAATGGGCAATGGATTTTGTCCGCCTGACATATGTCCATCCCCTCTCCCCTTACGGCTAAAATGGAATTTTTCACCTTTTTTGTAGGCAAATTCTGCATATCCGGGATATGAGCCATTTTTTTAGGTAAACTGAAATTACCTTATTTTTCTATCTATATAATATACACGTAAGAAAAGAGGATACACCGTGATTACATATGAACCTTTTTGGAACACGCTCAAGAATTCTGATGAATCCACCTATACCTTAATCTATAATCATAACCTGTCAAGCTCCACCATAGACAGACTCCGGAAAAACAAGCCGTTAAGCACCACAACGCTCAATGACCTCTGCCGCATTCTGGACTGCGACATCAATGACATCATATCCTACCAACGTTCTGAAAGTGACCAGTTTCTTTAGAAGGGACACATGCTTTCCTTCCTCCTTACCCGGTTTTTGGAGATGATTTGCTCCAGGCCTAATTGCCTTGGACCGCTGCGCTGCGAACAGCAATGGCTGAAGCCATTTCTATCACAGCATCCATACTGTCCCTGGCATCATCCTCCCAAAGTTCATAGAACACACCCTCATGCTCCCAGGAAACCAGTATACCGTGGATATCGGAATTTTCCACTGTTTTTTGGATTGTCATTTTCACCAGTTTCTCTCCGGCCCAAACCTCCTGCTGCAGAGTCCCCTCCTCGTCAAGGACGTAGTATTCCGAGGGGCCGCCTCCTGCCTCCAGGGAAGCCCAGGCCATGGCATCAGACTGTGTGTTTTCATCATGAAACTGAATCTGTACGGTATGCTCATCCTCCTGAATCATAACAGGGCTGCTGCATACCGTTACGTCATCCGGCAGCTTCAGACGCAGAACAGGGGCTTTTGCAGCTTCCTGCTCCGGGATATGCTCCGTGGTATGCTCCGAAGCAGTCCCTTCCTCTGTTTCAAGCTCTGTCTCATGCCCTGTTTCATGCCCGGTCCCATCCCCGTTCCCATACCCTGTTTCAGACTCTGTTCCGGACTCTGAGGCCCCGCTCACTGCGGTCTGCTGTCCTGCTGACACAGATGACGCCGTCTCCTTCTGCGTACCTGTACCGGGCGAGCACGCGCCAAGTCCAAGGCCTGCCGCAGCCGCGGCTGCGGCAAAATATAAAATGTATTTCTTTTTTCTCATATTGCAGCTCCTTTCAACCTGTTTGTACTTTCGGCTCATTTATGAGCTTAACGCCTTTGTACCTTTAAAAGCCATGAATCTGTTCGTTCTGTGTATCTACAGAATACCATATTTTTATATTACATGCCTCATTTTTTTATTCGTAAATTACTCCTTCCGCCCAAAGAAGTCCTTATGTCAAAAAAGCCTGCCCGCAGGCACCCCGGGCAGACTTAAACATTCATTAAACAAACTCTTTCTTATTCATATATAAAACCGCTGAGTTCATAGACACTTACAGTTCCGCAGCACTTCCCTTTTATCCGCATACCAGGACGGTCACCGTAAACCCTTGTGGTAAAGACCTCCAGCCCTTCATTTACAAATATTTCCAAGGAAGTGGTATCTGAAAATATGCGCAGGTCCGTAAGCTGTTCCAGTAAAACACTGCGTCTTGTCCTGCCGCTTCCGCTGGTTCCCATGTCCAGGGTCAGCAGGCCATCTTCATAGGACAATGTGACATCATCCCTGATGGTCAGGCACATATCACTGCAGGACTCCATGGATAAACACGCCTCGAACACAAGTCCTGTTTCCACACCCTTCCCAAGCTCCCAAAAATCATAATCCCTTCTGTCCCGGCGAAGCTCCTTCATTTCCTCCAGAGGCTGCTGTAAAAGACGTCCTTCCCTCATATGAAGAAGGCGCGGCATGGTAAGGGCATGCTGCCAGCCGGCCTTTACCGTCGGATTGGTATATTCTGCGTCCGGTATCCCCATCCATCCTATGAGAATGCGCCGCCCCTGCTCGTCCAGAAAGGTCTGAGGCGCATAAAAGTCAAAACCCCGGTCCACCATTCCGGGAAACTGCGAATTCAGCCTGATGGTATTTTCCCTGAAATCATAGTCCAGACAAAAGACCGTACACTGATGCACATTCTGATACTCTGTTCCCATGGGCTCCACCCCCTGGGGGCAGCAGACCAGGCAGAGCCGGCCGTCCAGACAGAATAAATCAGGGCATTCCCACATATAGCCAAATGTTTGTTCCGTCGTAATTCTATTAAAATACTCCCAATTTGTTAAATCCATTGACCGGTACACAAGGACCATTCCCTTGCTCAGGGCATCCCTGGCCCCCAGTACCATATAGTAATACTCCCCTTTTTTTAAGACCTTGGGGTCCCTTATGTGACAGCTCATGTCAGCCGGATAATCCTTGTGGTTCATGACCAGTTCCTTGGCAGAAAAATGATATCCGTCCCTGCTTGTAACATGAATGGTATTACTCACCCGGCCGCTCATAATATAATCATAATCATCCCTGTCAAACAGCTTTACATTGCCTGTGTAAAAATAGTGGATGGTCTTATCCTCCACATAAGCAGAACCGGAATATACGCCATGGGCATCCAGGTCCTGGTCCGGAAAAAGCGCCGGCTCCTCCTGTTTATAATGAATGAAATCCCGTGTGGTATAGTGACCCCAGAGCTTAATCTCCCCTGTGGGCTCAAAGGGTGTATACTGATAATAAATATGGTACAGTCCCTGAAACTGGCAGAGCCCATTGGGGTCGTTCAGCCAGCCGGTTTCCGGCATCAGGTGGTAGGCCAGGCGGCTTTCATCCGCCCTGACCCTTTCCCTGTAATCCCGGTTGTCCCGGTACCATGCTTCATAGTCCTCCCTGCGGACCTTCTCATATTTCTTCAAACTGCTTCCTCCTCACCACTGCTTTCTTCAGGCTGCTTCCTTCTCACCACTGCTGTCTTCAGGCTGCTTTCTCTCTACCCGCGCAGCATGTTTATGCCGTCTTAACTGTCTTAACTGCCTTCACCGCCAGGTCCCCGCTGTCTGCCTGTCCGCCAGGATATACGGTCACATCCAGATTTCCGCCCTCAGGCAGAATCATCATAGTCTGCGGATTCAATCCCTTTTCCCGAATCAAATCCAGGTCAGCGGCAATAAGCTTATGGCCCTTCTTTACCTTATCCCCCTGTGCCACAAAGGCCTCAAATCCCTGCCCATCCAGCTGTACTGTATTGATTCCGATATGAATGAGCACTTCCACGCCTGTCTCAGATGTAATTCCCACCGCATGCTTTGTTGGAAACAGCAGGCTTATGGTGCCGTCGCACGGCGCGCATACCATGCCCTCAGCCGGATTGATGGCCACGCCGTCCCCCAGGGCCTTGGATGCAAAAACCTCATCTGCGGACTGTCCCACATCCAGGACCTGCCCTTTCATGGGGACATAAAGTTCAGTGATGATTTCCCGGGTCCGCTCTATTTCCTGTGGCATTTCGATTTTTCGGGATATTTCCATGTCCGAGGCTGTTTCCGTTCCCTCAGCCCTGCCCGCATCCTTTTTCTCCGGGCCGTCCTCCCTGCCAAGAGCAAACTTTTTCCAGAACACCATGGTAAGGGCAAAGGAAACGCCCATGGACAAAATGATTCCAATGGCAAAATTCATATAGTGGTCAGGCTTCATGGAGATAAAGCCCGGAAGTCCTGCCGCGCCCAATGCCTGAGCCAGTGTCTTGGTGGCTGCCAGATAAGCGCTTCCTGCCGCTGATCCGGCCATAGCTGCATAGAATGGATACTTCAGTTTCAATGTCACACCAAACATGGCTGGTTCCGTAATGCCTAACAGGGCAGAAATACCGGATGCAGAGCAGATGGATTTCATTTTGTCATTCTTTGTCATAAGAAGCACTGCCAGGACCGCGGCGCCCTGGGCAACATTGTTCATGCTGGCAGTTGAGAAAATGAAGCTTCCGCCTGTATGGGCGCTGTCAGCCAGCAGCTGTGTCTCAATGGCAATAAAGCTGTGGTGCATTCCGGTCATGGTAATAGGAGCATATGCAAATCCAAAGAGTGCTCCGCCCACAGGTCCCAGAGTATTATAGAGCCATGTGATGCCTGAGGCCAGCAGATTGCCGGCTTCCCTCAGCACAGGTCCCACGCAGATAAAGGTCAGGAAAGAAGTTACCAGGATGGACAAAAGAGGGGTTGTCAGATTATCCAGCCAGGACGGCGTTACCTTGTGAAGCCGTTTCTCGATATTGGCCAGAATCCAGGAGACGGCCAGAACAGGAAGAACCGTTCCCTGATATCCGATGGCAGCTATCTGAAAACCAAAGATGTCCCATACAGGAGGCTGTGCCAGACCAATCTGGTATGCGTTCAGCAAATCCGGATGGACCATAATCATGCCCATGGCCGCCCCTAAAAACGCATTTCCTCCAAACTTTCTGGTAGCGCTGAATCCAATCAGTACCGGCAGAAAGGTAAAGGGTGCGTTTGCAAAGGTGTTGATGGCCGAAGCCAGTCCCTGCCACATGGGGTACAGCTCAATCATTGACTGTCCGTTTACAAGCGGGGACGTCAAAAGGTTGTTAAGTCCCATAAGAAGACCGCCTGCCACAATAGCGGGAATGATGGGCACGAATATGTCACTGAGCATCTTGATGAAACGCTGAACCACATTTCCCTTCCCCTCTTCTTTTTCCTCCGGCTTTTCCTCCAGTGTTCCCAGCTGCTTCTGTACTTCATCGCAGACCATATTCACAATACCGGAACCAAATATAATCTGGAACTGGGATTGTGTGAGAAACACTCCCTTTACCCCTTCCAGGTCACTGATTGCCTCCTCGTTTCGCAGCCCGTTATCCCTGAGCTGGAAACGAAGTCTGGTGGCACAATGGGTAACTGAATTAATATTGTTTTTTCCGCCTACGTACTTGATGACCAGACTTGCCGTCTTTGCATAATCCATCATATTCCTTCCCCTCTTCTTACTATGATTTCCCTTCGCTTTTTGGTATCGGTTCCATAACTATATAATAGGGTATTCAGCCTATAATGTCAATATTTCATTGGCACCGGTTCCATTTTTGAGCGTAAAAAAATTCCCTCTAAATTTGTGCACTTTTCACATATCTTCTTCCATTTCTCCCTGTATGCTCAAAAATCACTTTGTTCTTTGACGCTGTGGCCTTCTATCATTGTGTAATCCACTATCTGTTTTTTTGGCACCGGTTCCCGATGTATCATCTTAAGTATGGTTTCAGCCCCCAGATAACCCAGACCGTAAGAATCAAAACGCAGGGTGGTCAGGTCCGGCTTTAACAGAGTGCTTTCATCATATCCGCCAAATCCTGCCACGGAAACATCCTCCGGAATCCTTAATCCTCTCTCCCCCAAAACATGATACGCGCCAAAAGCCAGGCGGTCCGTGGCACATATGATTGCATCTACCGGACCCTGGTCCAGAATTTCCTCAGCCATGCGAATTCCGCTGGCATAGCTGTAATCCCCGGCGGCCGTGACCACATCCTTAATGCCCCATTCTTTCAGGCCGTCCATCACGCCCTGCTTGCGGTTGATACCCACGGCCACATCCAGTGCGGACACTCCCATATACCCAACCCGGGCCGGACGGGCCTTTGCCACACGGACTCCCATGGCCTTTCCTGCCCCGTAATCATCGTGGACAATGGAAATTCCCCCGTCATAGTCCTGTGCCAGCACCACCACTGGCACAGGGCTTCCCTGTATCAGCTTACGGTGCGCCTCTGTTATGGTAATGGCGCTCAGGATGATGCCGTCCACCTTCAGTGTAATCAGTCTCTGAATATTCTTAAGCTCCAGGTCCACACTGTGGTCCGAATCCTTAATCAGCGTTTCATACCCCTGTTCCCTCAGGTAGCGTCCGATGCTGGTCACCACACGGCTGGACACCTTTGAATTCAGGGTGGGAAGGACCACTCCAATCACATTGCTTTCCTTGGCCTTTAACCTGGCAA
>ERZ773118.1470-NODE-1470-length-12281-cov-52.414_pt1 | contig 12281 bp, 17 predicted proteins | sample MGYA00580562_ERZ773118 | MGnify/ENA primary metagenome ERZ773118 (study PRJEB29015, sample SAMEA2737878) | human gut metagenome | biome: human gut; feature: human-associated habitat; material: faeces | place: China | collected 2012 ... | reverse complement strand
ACAAAATATAACAGTTATTAAATTTCCTAAAACAGGTGAAATCTCAATCGGAATTGACCGAGCACATTGGGCGAGGGATACTTCTTATTTGAAGGGAAAGAAGATGGAATTGAAGAGTTTAGAAAAACTTGAATTTAAGGAGCATATAGATGAAATTAGCAGATTTAGCAACAGGTTCTGATTGGATAGTGTGGATTGTCTTTGTAATATTTGCTGCACTTTCTATAACTTTACTTTCTGGACACGGAAGCTGGTTTATTTCTGGATATAATACAGCTACAAAAGAAGAAAAGGAAAAATATGATGAAAAGAAGTTATGCAGAACAATGGGAATTGGAATGTCTATTATAGCAATTCTTGCATTAATTATGGGCGTGCTTGAAAATATTTTGTCTGCATTTTTTGTATATATTGCATTGGGAATTATTTTGATTGATGTCGCGGTAATTATCATTTTGGGAAACACGCTATGCAGAAAGTAATAACTTCCAGTTAGTTGAGATGTTGTAAAATTTGGAATCAGGAGAGAATAAGAATGATTAACAATTTGATGTACATTGAATTAAAAACGGGATATTCTGATGATGGTCCGGCATGGATTGGATATGTCAAAACTTCAAAAAGTAAGAAAACAATCTATTTTAATGACCATGCCTTTCAGAAAAATATCGGTAACTATGCAAATTATATAAATATTGAGAATGGTGATAAATATTGGATTTCCGGACTGAAAAAGGAAGAGAGCAATCGTCATTGGGCAGGACATGGAAAGATTATGATTGATCGTAGAGCTGTTAATGAATACCTTTTCCTGATTGGTGAAAAGGAATTGCCATTAAATCTGTTTGAAGTAGTTGATATTGAAGATAGATTTCCGGTTAAAAGAGTAAAAGAATTATTGAATGAAAAGAAATAGCAATGCCAGCAGTCTTGCAATATTGAGAATAAAAAAATGTGACATTCTTACATATGCGTGCTAATATGAATATAGAAAAAGAGTACTACTGATAGACGGTTAGTCCACATACTTATTGAAAATAACCGTTCACGCTGGGGCGGTTATTTTTGTGTCTTGTTATTAACTTTGCCGAATACCTTTGAGGAACGAGGGAGTGAGATATATGGAGCAATTATTGATTGTTGAAGATGATATTGGTTTGAATCAAGGTTTATGCAAAGCACTGAAAGTAGATGATCGGAAGGTTATTTCCTGCAAAGACCTGAAAACGGCGAAGGAGCAGCTGCTTTGCGGCGGTGTATCCCTGATCCTGTTAGATATCAATCTGCCGGATGGCAGTGGGCTTGAATTGCTACGGGAGGTCAAGGAAACCACACCCGGGATTCCTGTTATTCTGCTGACTGCCAATGATACCGATCTGGACATCGTGGACGGACTGGAGAGGGGCGCTGATGATTACATTACCAAGCCCTTTTCTCTTTCGGTTTTGCGGGCAAGGGTGAATACCCAACTGCGAAAGCAAGCGTCAAACCATAAAAATGCGCCGTTCCATATGGATCTATTTCACTTTGACTTTGAGGCTATGACCTTTTATGTGGGAGATTCAAAAGTGGAATTGAGCAAAACAGAACAAAAATTACTGCGTCTGCTTGTTGAAAATCGTGGTCGAACCATGACCCGTGGAGACCTTGTCGACCGGATCTGGACAGATGGCGCAGAATATGTGGATGAAAATGCTTTGTCTGTTACGATCAAGCGTCTGAGGGATAAGCTTGGTGCACAGAAATACATTAAAACCGTCTATGGAATCGGTTATAGCTGGGTGACAAAAGATGAATAAAACCGGCATTGTGATCATACTGCTGTGTTCTCTGGCGGCGGCAGCTGTTGTATTATGGGAGCGGAGAAAGGTCAGAAAAACGATGGAAGAAATCGAAAGGATGCTGGACGCTGCCATGACCGGTTCTTTTTCTGAAATCACTTTTGATGAAAGCCAGCTGTCTGCTTTGGAAACAAAGTTTGCACACTATCTTTCTGCCGCAGAAGCATCTTCTCGAAATATGGCACAGGAAAAAGACAAAATCAAATCCTTGATTGCGGACATTTCGCACCAGACGAAAACGCCGATTGCAAACCTGCTGTTATACAGCGAGCTTTTGATGGAGGAAACTCTTCCTGCATCGGCAAAGGAAAACGTGGAGGCACTGTACAAACAATCGGAAAAGCTACGATTTCTGATTGATTCTCTCGTAAAACTTTCCAGACTGGAAAATGGGATCATTTCACTTTCCTCTCAGCAAGCATCACTTCAGCCGCTGCTTGAAAGCGTAGTAGAACAATATGCCGCCAAGGCTTCTGGAAAAGGATTATCCATATATCTGTACGATACAGATATTTCCGCTACATTTGACTTCAAATGGACAGCGGAAGCACTGGCTAATATTGTAGACAATGCCATCAAATATACGGAGCATGGAACAATCACGATTTCTACCGTAAGTTACGAAATGTTTACAAGGATCGATATATCGGATACCGGTTCAGGTATCCCGGAAAACGAGCAGGCAAAGATATTTTCCCGTTTTTATCGTTCAAATGCTGTTCAGGAACAAGAAGGGGTTGGCATCGGCTTATACCTTGCCCGACAGATTATATCCGGTGAGAGCGGTTATATCAAGGTTGCTTCCGTTCCGGGAAAAGGAAGTACGTTTTCCATATTTCTGCCGAAATAACAACAATTCTATCAAAACTGTTAGATTTCATTTTCCGCCGGAAAGAATGTGGAAAGATTCCTATGCGATAATCTGTATGTATCAAAGGATCATTTCCTTTCATACATACAGATTTTTTCATGGAGGTACTCGTTTATGGAGGTTTTACAGGCAAAAGACCTGAAAAAGATTTATGGCTCCGGTAATAACGCAGTTCATGCGTTGGATGGAGTTGATTTAAGTGTGAAGAAGGGAGAGTTTGTTGCAATTGTCGGCACATCCGGATCCGGAAAATCCACGCTGTTGCATATGCTGGGCGGGCTGGATCGCCCTACAAGCGGCACTGTCATAGTGGACGGACAGGATATTTTCTCCCTGAAGGAGGAAGCGCTGACCATCTTCCGCCGCAGGAAAATCGGCTTTGTATTTCAGAGCTACAATCTTGTTCCGGTGCTGAATGTATATGAAAATATCATTCTACCCACTGAACTGGATGGCGGAAAGGTAAACAAGGCTTTTGTGCAGCAGATCGTGCAGACGCTTGGACTGAGCGACCGTCTGGATGCCCTGCCCAATCAGCTCTCAGGCGGTCAACAGCAGCGAGTAGCCATTGCCCGTGCGCTGGCGGCAGCACCCGCTATCATTCTGGCAGATGAACCGACAGGTAATCTGGACAGCAAGACCAGTCAGGATGTTTTGAGTCTGCTGAAGGTGAGCAGTCAAAAATTTGCCCAGACCATCGTGATGATCACCCACAACGAAGAGATTGCCCAACTATCTGACCGGATCATCCGCATAGAAGATGGCCGCATTGTCACGGGCCGATGAGGAGGTGACCGTGATGAAGGTAAGAAATCAAAAATGTATTCGAAAGCTCAGCTTAAAATCCCTTTATGCGAACCGCCGCCGCAATCTGATCGCCATTTTTGCCATTGCGCTGACAACGCTGCTATTTACGTCCATGTTCACCATTGTCTTGTCGTTGAACGCCAGTTATGAAACCTACCAGTTTCGGCAGGTAGGCGGCTATGCACACGGTACCTTTAAAGATGTTTCCCCCGAGCAGGCGGAACGTATCGCTGCCCACCCAAAGGTGAAGGCTGTGGGGGCACGGAAGGTGATTGGCATCACTGCGGAAGGAGTCTTTTCCAAAACGCCGGCAGAGATCAGCTACATGGATGCCAACTGCACCAGATGGAGCTATGCCACCCCTACTACCGGGCGGATGCCCGAAAGCGGCAAAGAGGCGGCCATGGATACGGCAGCGTTGCAGCTGCTTGGCGTAACGCCGGAGCTGGGCGCAGAGGTCACGGTTTCCTATTCCATCACGGACAAGGATCAAACCGCCTTTACTGTAACAGATACCTTTACGCTGGTGGGCTATTGGGACTATGATGAACTAATGCCTGTTCATTACATCAACATCAGCCGTGATTACGCAGATGACATCGAAGCGCAGGCAGTGAAAACAGGGCTACAGCCTTTCCGCACCGATTTGAATGTCATGCTGGCCTCCGGCACAAACATTCAAGGGCAGATGGAGCAGGTGGATACCGATCTTGGCTACACATGGGACAGCTATACCGATCCCAACAGCGTCCGGATCGGCGTCAACTGGGGATATACCTCATCCCAGCTGGAGTCGCAGCTTGATCCGGAACTTGTGATCGCCATAGCAGCTTTTTTGCTGCTGGTGATTTTCACGGGGTATCTTATCATCTATAATATTTTCCAGATCTCTGTTGCGGGGGATATCCGGTTTTACGGACTTTTGAAAACCATTGGCACAACGCCCCGACAGCTCAAACGCATCATTCGCCAGCAGGCACTTCTACTTTGTCTGATCGGCATTCCGGCGGGACTGTTGCTGGGCTACGGCATCGGCGCTGTTCTGGTACCTGTTGTCTTGCGCTCCACCCAGTTGGATGCGGGCATCACCACCATCAGCACCTCTCCTGTGATCTTCCTTGGTTCCATGCTGTTTGCCCTGTTGACGGTGCTTTTGTCCTGTTCCAAGCCCGGAAAAATGGCAGCCAGGGTCTCTCCGGTAGAGGCTACCAAATATACGGATGCGATACAGACTAAGAAAAAACAGCGCAGCACCCGGGGAGCCAAGCTCCATCAGATGGCCTTTGCCAATCTGGGACGAAACAAGAAAAAGACGGTACTGGTGGTGTTGTCTCTGGCACTGTCGGTGACACTGTTCAATGCGCTGTGTGCCTTTGTGGGCGGCTTCAGCATGGAGAAGTATGTATCCTCCATGACCTGCGCCGATTTTATCGTCAGCACTCCCGACTATTTTCGTTATAACCCAGCAGATGAATTCATCACACCAGAACAGATCGGAGAGATCGCAGCAAACACAAAGGCCAGTCTTTCCGGCACGGGATATGCTGTGCGAAAACCCGCCTACCTGTGGATGACGGAGGATGCTCTGCGGCAGGACTATGCATGGTTCGAAAGCGCCGAGCAGTTGGACAGCCATATGAGCCGTCTGGAGCACCGGGGCAATATGGTGATGGGAGATACCAGAATCGAGGCTCTGGATAACAGTCTGTTTGACAAGCTGCAAGTGCTCGACGGAGATATTTCTCCTATGCTGGAGCCGGACAATAACGCCATTGCCATTGCGGTTTCCTTAGATGACTACGGTAATCTGCTCAATCCTGAATACTACCCCAAGGTGGGAGACACGATCACGGCTACCTATGCGGATGATGTGAAATATATCGACAGCCGCACCGGAGAACTCCGCACCGAAGATACACCGGAAGAGTACCGTCAGAAAAAACTGTATGGAGCCAGAGATGTAGAGTACACGGTCTGCGCCTTGGTAGAACTTCCGAATTCCATGAGTTATCGTTATAGCGGCGTTGGCTATGATGCAGTTTTGTCTGTGGACACCGCACAGAGGGACAGCGGTGGTGCAGCCATTCCGATGCTCTACCTGTTCGACACAGCGGACGAAGTTGACGAGGCCGAAGCAGAGCAATATCTATCGAAGCTCACTGCCGGTGAGTTTTCGCCCTTGATGTATGAAAGCAAGGCCACGGCTCGCTCTGAATTTGCTCAGTTCCGGCAGATGTTCCTTCTGATCGGTGGTATCCTCTGTGCTATCATTGGGCTGGTGGGACTCTTAAATTTCTTCAACGCCATGATGACCGGTATTCTTTCCCGCCGCCGTGAATTTGCTGTGCTTCAGGCTGTAGGAATGACAAAACGGCAGCTCAAAACCATGCTGATCTACGAGGGGTTGTTTTACGCAATGTCTTCTGTAGCGGCGGCCTTTATTCTGTCGCTGGCGGTGGGACCTCTTGCGGGGAAAATGCTGGGCAGTATGTTCTGGTTCTTTGAGTATCGGTTCACCGTTCTGCCTGTCCTGCTGACAATTCCGGTATTTCTTCTGCTTGGGTGGCTGATTCCTTGCATGATGTATGATAACGCAGCGAAATGCAGCATTGTAGATCAGTTAAGGGATGCTCAATAATTGTTAAGCCCCAAATAGCCCTCTGTCAATGAAAAGGCTGAGGGCTGGAATTCAAATAATAATCAAAGTGACCATTACACTGGCCAGCGGCAAGAAACAGGTCATTTCCGTTACTGTGCAAAAAACAACAGTAAGAACAACAAAGATCACCGGACTGAAATCAAGCGTGACTGTTGCAAAGAATAAAAAAACTTACGCTGAAACCGGTCATCAGCCCGATCACTTCCCAGGAGAAAGTTACCTACAGTTCTTCAAATAAGAAGATCGCAACGGTAAGTTCCAGTGGTGTGATCACCGGAAAGAAAAAGGGAACAGAAAAGTTATCAATGATCCAATTTCAGAAAGAGCAAAAGAAATATGGGAATATATTGCACCCCGATATGGAATTGTTTTGGAGGAATGGAATCATGATATTGACCATGTGCATGTAATGTTTCGTGCACAGCCTAAAACGGAACTCAGTAAATTTATCAATGCATATAAAAGTGCCAGCAGCAGGCTGCTGAAAAAAGAGTATCCGGAAATCCGGGAAAAACTTTGGAAAGAAGCATTCTGGAGTCAGAGTTTCTGCCTTTTGACGGCAGGAGGCGCACCGGTTGAAGTGATCCGTCAATACATCGAAACCCAGGGAGAGAAAAAGCATTGAACATAGCATATCGTTTCCGGATCTATCCAACAGAAGAACAGAAGATACTTCTGGGAAAAACATTTGGCTGTTGCCGTTTTCTGTATAACCAGATGCTTAATGACAAGATCCGGGAGTATAAAAAGACGAAAAAACTGTTAAAAAATACACCAGCCATGTATAAAAAGGAGTATTCATTTCTGAAAGAAGTAGATTCGCTGGCACTGGCAAATGTTCAGCTTCATTTGGAGAAAGCATATAAGAATTTTTTCCGTGATCCCAAGGTTGGATTTCCACGTTTCAAGTCAAAACATCACTCCAAAAACAGCTACACAACAAATGTAGTCAACGGAAATATTCTGGTAGAAGATAAGCGGATCCGGCTTCCCAAATTAAAATGGATCTCCATGAAAAAACACAGGGAGCCTGCAGAAAACTGCTGTCTGAAATCAGTGACAGTCAGTATGGAGCCGTCCGGAAAGTATTTTGCAAGTCTGCTGTATGAAGGATACAGCTGCGAAAACCAAGCAGCAGATGAAGATTACAGCAATGCCAAAATACTGGGGATTGATTATGCGATGCAGGGGATGGCAGTGTTTTCAGAAGAGATTGAACTTGAAAAAGCAGGATTCTTCAGAAGAAATGAAAAAAGGCTGGCAAGGGAGCAGCGTAAACTGTCGAGATGTGTAAAAGAAAGCCGCAATTATGTGCGGCAGAAAAAGAAAGTTGCCAGGTGCCATGAAAAAATACGAAACCAGAGAAAGGATTATCTGCATAAACTGAGCCGCAGGATCACAGACCAGTACGATATAGTCGCGGTAGAAGATATTGATATGAAAGCAATGGGCCAGTGCCTGCACTTTGGGAAAAGTGTACAGGATAATGGATACGGGATGTTCCGGAATATGCTGGATTATAAGCTTGCCTGGAAGGGAAAGAAATTAGTAAAGATAGACCGCTTTTTCCCTTCAAGCAAAAAATGCAGTAAATGCGGAAAGATAAAAAAAGAGCTGGGATTATCCGAAAGAGTATACCGCTGCACGTGTGGAAATGAGATGGACAGAGATCGAAATGCAGCGATCAATATCCGTGAAGAGGCAAGAAGGATGCTGGCAGTATAAACTGTCCATATCCGGACAATAAGTAAGAAAATACGCCCGTGTCCGGGCAAAAAGAATCGCGGGGTACGCGAGGATAGCTTGTAGATACTTGGCTCAGTAGAGTCATTGAGCAAGAAGCCCCCACTTCAAAATCTGGGATTTAAGTGGTGGGAGCATGTCACACAGTTGAGAAAAGGAAGGTTTGTGTATGGCAAAAATAGAAAGAAGCATAAATGAAGATTTCGATCAGTTACTTTCAAATATCGAAAACGGAATATTAAATAGCAGTATATCAGCAACTTTAGAAGGTGCCAGTGATTTTCAAAGTGGGACTGCGCGTTGCAGTGTTCGTATTTTTGAACGTTACAGCTATGCTGGAGGAAACAGAGTGAGTCTCAATATTACACTTTTTCAAAACGGTGAAGATCCTGTTCAACTTTCTGCAATTACGGCAGGAGGAAGCCAGGCTGTGTTTTTCAAAATTAATACATTAGGAGAGGAGGCATTTCTTGATAAGTTGATTGAGCTGCTGGATGTGTAACTTTCTTTTGAAGATAATAAATGCACTGGATTGATTGCAGTATTTTATGGAATCGATATAAATATCAGCAGCCCATCACAGCAGTATATAAGCAGTAAATCTTGAAAAAGGTTTGCTGCTTTTTTGCGCTAATTCCCTTATGAGCTTATTTGCTTAAAGGGGAATCTGATCCATATACTTCCAGCATAGACTTGTAATTACCTGGGTCTGTTTGGGTAAAGTTGATTTTATATAGTGAACATTTAACTTCGTTTGGAAAAGTTGTGTTTTAACAGGAATTGTAGAAGAAATGAAAATTGCAGAACAAAAAATATGAGAGCCAGACGCGTAAGACACAGAGCCGTTAATCCTGATAGTTAAGAAATATTCAGGATTATCGGTTTTTGTTTACAATCATTCGAAAGGAGACTAAAAAATGGGAAAAAGTAATATTATGATTCGTTTAGAGAAAAAGGAAGAACATCAGAAAGTAGAAAATCTGATAAGAGAAAGTTTTTGGAATGTATATCGTCCAGGATGCCTTGAGCATTATGTATTGCATCAGCTCCGAAATGATCCGGCATTTGTTCCAGAACTGGATCAGAGCAATGGTAAGTGCAGCTATGAAACAGATAAGAATCTTTTGGACGATTATCTGAAGTGGTTTTGTGAGGAAAATGCCATATGATAAAGAAAAAGAATTTATTGAATTATTGCGGTAAGTGACCTTAGTGCATCGAATGCACCATCGCATCAGTTCTGGAATCAGCTAAGCAGTCTGTACAATGTATGTACTCTGGTGTGTGCAATGATGGTATGTATAGGCATTCAGGGTAAGAAAAACAGACTCCTGCAGGTAGGCATTAAGATGCATATTTTTTCGACAGTGATAGTTGTTTTATTGTCCATAGTATCTCTGGTTTTGATTATTATTGCCGGAGCAAAGGATAAGAGCTCTCGTTCTTATGGCATTTTTGCAGCAATCGCTCTTGGTATGAATTGCTTGCGTCAGCAGGCGGAGATATGTCTGGATATCCCTAGAGTGATTCACCGGTAGAAACTATTGAAGCAATTATTGATGTTGTGCAGCTTCCGGAAAATGAAGAAAATATAGTGGAAGACCAACCAACAGAAGCGGTTGATTCGGATGCAGATGACAATGAAAACCAAGAGGATTTTTCAGAAGAAATTGAAGACGAGGATACTGAATCCAGTTTAGAAAATGAAGATTATCCCGGAGAGGATGTAGTTGAAATTATAAATCTGTGGGGAGAAACAACTACTGTTTATAAGTTAGTGGATGGCCGTTACATGGATTGTACTAATACTGTCTATATTTATGATGGAAAAGACACATGGACAGATACAAATGGTGTGGAGTGGAACCAGGAAGTGATATAGTTTTGTCAGTTTTGTCAGAATCAAAAAACAGGTTGCTGAATAGACATAATCTATATTATAATGTACATATAACTAAATTCACTTGGAGGTGATAACATGCCATTATTGAAAGAAGAAACCTATACTATAGATGATATATATGCTTTACCAGATGGAGAAAGAGCAGAACTGATTGATGGTCATATGTATATGATGGCACCACCAAGCCGAAAGCATCAGCGTATCTCAACAAGACTTGTCAGTATTATTGATCGTTATATTGAAGAACATAAAGGAAAATGCGAGGTCTATGCTGCACCATTTGCTGTTTACTTGGATGAAAGAAGTAATACCTATGTAGAGCCAGATATTTCTGTAATTTGTGATCCAGATAAGCTTGATGATAGAGGATGTAAGGGCGCACCTGATTGGATTATTGAGATTGTGTCACCTGCAAGTAAGAAAATGGACTACCTGTTGAAGCTTCTGAAATATCGTTTCGCAGGTGTTAAGGAATATTGGATTGTTGATTCTGAGAAGAATCGTGTTATAGTATATAATTTTACCGGTGATGAAAGTGTTAATGATTATACCTTACAGGATTTTGTTAAAGTGGGAATCTATGAAGATTTTATGATTGATTTCGGAAGTATGGAATTATGAGTGATAATATGACAAAACGTGCAAAAGAATATATGAATGCAGATTTCGTATACGAGGATTATAAAAATCTGGCAGAAGCACAGAAAATAGCAGACGTAGAAGATGTGACAGCAATTTCGGAACGATTAATTAAACAGAATATGGAAGCATATAAGGAGCTTACTAAATGATAATTTTGAATAAAGAACATAGGGAGATTTATTCAAGAGAAGTTACCAGAGAAATACCAAACAGTGAGACTATATCTGCAATTAATGAAGTACAACAGAGGAAACAGAATCCTTCTCTAGGAAAATCGTATACAGATATAGACAAAATGATGATAGACTTGACAATATAAAAAGCTTTATTTTCATCGAAGGGAGCATATAGAATGGATTGGAATTTAAAGATTACAGATATGGCAGGTGCTACACCAGAACATTCATCAGTTATTGTCAATTTTGTGGCTGCGGTCAGATATCAGTTAAAAAACAGCACTTGTTATGTTTATTCCGATAATGTACAGTACCGTTTTAAAGATGCTGAGGGAAATAATAAGATAGTCATTCCTGATGCCTCTATAAACTGTCGTACTAAATCCAGGAGAGGGAATACATTTACAGATGCCCCACGCTTTGTTATGGAAGTTTTATCTCCATCAACCGAAAAATATGATCGTACAGAAAAGATGGAATTATATGCGCAACAGGAGATAGAGGAATATTGGATTGTTGATTGGCGTACAAAAACAATAGAGATTTATGAACTGGACTATGATGAGAATGATATTCCCAAATATTATCTCTGGAAAACTATTAGCGAAGAAAACAAGGATGAATTAAGATTGGTTCATTTTCCCAATATTAAGATAACCTTTGAAGATCTGTTTGATGAGATTGACTACTAAGATATAGTATGGAATTGTAGGAGGTGAGTGAATATGCCATTACTTGAAGAGGAATATAGAAAAGAAGAGAAGATCAATGGTGTGATTTATGATATGTCACCGTCACCAAATTATCAGCATGGGATTGTAGATGGTAATATTTATTCCATTATAAAAAGTGGATTAAAAGGAACATTGTGCTTGGCTTTCATGGAGAATCTGGATTATAAATATCATGCACAGGAGAATAATGATTATGTGATACCAGATGTGATGATTATATGTGACCGTAAGCACTTGAAAGGTGGTTCCTATACTGGTACACCCAGATTTATTGTGGAAACTCTTAGTCCTGCGACTGCATTGAGAGATAAGACTGTCAAAAAGGAGCTTTACCAGAATGCAGGAGTTGAGGAATACTGGATCATTTCACCAAGAGAGCGGGCTGTAGAAATCTACTATCTGGAAAATGGTAAATATGATTTGAAATACAGTTACATTCTTCAGGATGATTCAGAAGAAAAACATTATAATGCAGATACAGTGGTGACATTGAAAGACTTTCCGAAAATCTCCATGACATTAGCGGAGATGTTTGAGAACGTAGAATGATCACAATTTAATATGAGCAGTATGAAAGCCCTCGGGAGTTAATCCAAACGAAAAGGAAAATAGTTCTTTTGAATTAATTAAGTGTTATAAAGATAATATTTTAATTGGGATAAAATCAGATAAAGATGGGGACTATTTATATGTTGCAACCATGCATGAAGTACAAGAATCAAAAATAGTAAGACGTTTGCATAGTGGAAGGATTAAGGAAGTTATTACTGAGTGTGAAAAAAACAGCACTGAAAACAGAAAAAATAATCCTGACAAAGAAGAAATTAAATAGTATTTCTTTTTATAGAAACACCAGTTTACAACTTTATAAATGGTAGACTTGCTGACAAACCAACTGTTTTAAA
>ERZ773118.1468-NODE-1468-length-12293-cov-5.75012_pt1 | contig 12293 bp, 10 predicted proteins | sample MGYA00580562_ERZ773118 | MGnify/ENA primary metagenome ERZ773118 (study PRJEB29015, sample SAMEA2737878) | human gut metagenome | biome: human gut; feature: human-associated habitat; material: faeces | place: China | collected 2012 ... | reverse complement strand
CTTTGCATAAACGTAGAATCCTTGTTTATGTTCACGGTAACATCTGGATTTCACATTTTTAAACGAAGGACCAATGATCGTCTCCATTTCATTCAGTAGAGCAGTACGGAAGGCGTTGCGAAGAAAGTTGTAGTTAAAATATTTGACATGGCGCCAGAAAGCAGCATCGCTAAATCCCCCTTCTGAGATGAGACAGTGAATATGAGGGTTCCATTTGAGGTCTCTGCCGAAAGTGTGTAAAACCATGATAAAGCCGGGGGTAAAGTTTTTGGATTTATTCATTTGAAAAAACATACGAGAGATGACACTGTTCACAGCGTGAAAAAGACAGTTGAGCAGAGACCGGTCATTGAGAAAGAAGTCCCTGAGATTTTTATCAATGGTAAAAACGCAATGTCGATGATTCACATTCACGAGTTTAAAAGACATACTGGTAGTGCGTTCCATGGCATATTTATTGCCGCAGGTAGGACAAAAACGACTGTGGCAACGGAAAGGGACAAATTTCCAATTTTTACAATGTGTGCAGATATACATGGCGCCACCATAGGAAGGATCACCACAGTTAATTACTTTTTCGATGTTTTCCATTACAACAGGTCTTGGTTTTAAATCGTATTCAATTATTTCATAATAATCTCTGAGCATCTTCTGTATCACATTCATGAGATTATTATGAAACAAAGTAGGAGAGAAAGCAAGCCCTTACCCCTCAAGATTGAGGGGCGGGGGAGCTGAGATGCCGTAGGCATTTTTTTATGAAAATATTAGAAAATAATAACAAAACAAACAACCTAGAAGAAAACTTAATTGTGGTTGAAACTATTCCGATAAAAGAATATACTTATAATAGGCTTGTTGTATCGTTTAGAGGAAAATTATGGATTATATAACAACGATCGAAATGTCAAAAATATGGGGAATTTCATCTAGAAGAATTTCTCTTTTATGTAGCCAGGGAAGAGTGCCTGGAGCAGAGAAAAAGGGAAAGACTTGGCTAATACCAAAAGATGCGGTAAAGCCAACAGACCCTCGAAGGAAAAATAGATGACGTATTGGAGGTTATAATGCTTATGGGAAGGCCAGAAGATTCCAGAGTGAAGATTCCAGCGCTTGTACACTTTACAAGACTTGGATATACCTATATGTCAATTAAAGATAAGGAATGTAACGTTGACTATGATGGTGATACCAACATTTTTTATAGTCAATTTTTGTCAGCAGTTAATCGAATCAATCAGACCGAATTAACACTAGAAGACGCAAAAAAAATAATTGGTGAACTCAAGATTAAATTAGACAATGATGATTTGGGAAAATCCTTTTTTAAGATATTGCAATCCGGTATTGATGGAATTAAGTTGATTGATTTTTCTGATATAACAGGAACAAAGAATGATTATACAGTTGTAACTGAGTTACCATATGAAAATGGAGATGATAATTTTCGCCCGGATATTGTTGTATTAATTAATGGTATGCCTTTGTCATTTATAGAGGTTAAACGACAGAATAATCGAGAGGGCATATTGACAGAAAGAAGCCGGATGGAGAGAAGATTTGGCAATAAGATTTATCGTCGATTTGTAGGAATTACACAGTTTACAGTATTTTCTAATAATAATGAATATGATGACTCTGATATCGAACCGATTCAAGGAGCTTTTTATGCTTCAAGTAGTTATAAGAGAATGTTTTTTAGCAAATTCCGTGAGCAAAGAGAAGATGAATTAAAGGCAGATATGCAGTCAATTGTTACGGAAACGGAAGAGTTTGTTTTAAGCGATAATAATCTGATTGCTATAAAAGGGACACCAGAGTATGTATCTTCTTTATCGGAGAAATCGCCCACAAATCGAATAATTACATCTTTATATACGAAAGAGAGACTGCTGTTTTTACTGAAGTATGGTATCTGTTATAAAACAACAACTAACAAAGATGGAATTACGGAGATAGAGAAGCATATAATGAGATACCCGCAATTGTTTGCAACGTTGGCAATTCGGGATAAGTTGAGAGAAGGAGTCAGAAAAGGTGTAATTTGGCATACGCAGGGGAGTGGGAAAACTGCACTTGCTTATTCAAATGTACAGTTTTTAACTGATTATTTCAGCAAAGAAGAAGGGAAAATTGCAAAATTCTATTTTATTGTAGATCGTTTAGATTTAGCTGAGCAGGCAAAAAATGAATTTGAAGCCAGAGGACTTAAAGTAAAACTGATAAAAGACAAGGAAGCGTTTATTACAGATATTACGAATCCAGGAGAATCAAATACTAGTGGCAAAGTTACAATGACTGTCATCAATATTCAAAAATTTTCCAAGGAATCTGTAACAAAGCCATCAGATTACAATGTGGATGTGCAGAGAGTGTACTTTTTAGATGAGGCACATCGGAGTTATAATCCAACAGGCTCATTTTTAGCCAACCTGATGGCATCAGACCGTGATGCAGTACAGATAGCACTTACGGGAACACCGCTCATAGGAGATGGATACAATACAAAAGATGTATTTGGAAATTATATTCATAAATACTATTATAATCAGTCGATTGCAGATGGATATACATTGAAGTTGATTCGTGAAGAGATAGAAACAACTTACAAAAACCAGTTGAATGCTACGTTGGATCAAATAGTAAGACAAGGAAGTATTGCTAAGAAAAATTTATATGCACATCCTAAATTTGTAGAAAAAATGGTTGATTATATTATTCAGGATTTTGAAGAGGGAAGGACTGCTTTAGATTCTTCTATTGGGGCAATGATTGTATGTGATTCTTCAGAACAGGCTAGAGAGGTGGATAGACAGTTAAAACGCTTTTCTGCTTATACACATGCATTGGTGCTTCATGATGAAGGTACAAAACAAGATAGAAAAAATGACCAGGAGGAGTTTAAAAAAGGAAATATAGATATTCTTGTAGTTTACAATATGCTTTTAACAGGGTTTGATGCACCACGATTAAAAAAGCAGTATTTAGCGAGAATGATAAAAGCTCATAATCTACTTCAGACGTTGACAAGAGTAAATCGTCCGTATAAAGGTTATCATTACGGATATGTTGTTGATTTTGCAAATATTAAAGATGAATTTGATAAGACCAATAAGGCATACTTTGATGAATTGCAATCAGAACTTGGAGATGAAGTACAGAATTATAGCAATATATTTAAAAGTAAAGAAGATATTGAAAAAGACTTGAAAGATGTAAAGAATCAACTTTTCTTATATGATACAAGTAATGTGGTTAGTTTTATCAATCAAATTAGTGAGATTGATGATAAGAAGCAGTTATTGAATTTACGTCAGGCACTTGAAAATTATAAGGCAATGTATAATTTGATTCGACTGTATGGCTATGAGGACTTGTATACACATTTTAATGTTGAGAATGCCATTAAATGCTTAAATGAGGTTAATAACCGAATCAGCATCATAAACTTAAAAAACAGTATTGATTCATCTGAAGATATGTCGCAGATACTTAACATGGCATTGGATCAGATTGATTTTCAATTCCGAAAAATAAAGGAAGAAGAACTAATCATAGCTGATGCATTCCGTGACACTTTGGAGAAAACACGAAGAGAAATTGTAGATAGATGTCTTGATCCAAAAGATCCAGAGTATATATCACTTTTGGATGAATTAAAACGAGTATTCAAGAAGAAAAACATTGAAGAATTGACAGCGGATGAAATGAAACAGATGATGGGGAATCTGAATGCTTTAAAAAAGAAGGCAGAAAAGAGGAATCTTGCAGACAGAATGCTTGCAGCAAAGTATTCAGGTGATGTTAAGTACATGAGAACACATAAGCGAATTATGAATAGTCCACCACCTATCACAGACGCAGTAACAATACATAGGATTTTAATGACAGTTAAGTCTAAGGCAGATGACCAGATTGCTCATAATGAAAACATACTCGATAATGAGGAGTATTTTATAAAATCCTTACAACCAATTATCTTGAGAGCGTGTATGGGAGAAAAGGTAAAATTAGATAAACCGCAGCTTATGTTTATAGATAACTGTCTGTCAAAAGAATATATATTAGAAAGGGATTGGGTATCCTGATGACTACTGAAACGATAATAGCAAATACAAAACAGATGATTGATGATTTAAAGACTGTATGTGCCAATTTTGGACTGGGCAATGCAAGCAGTGAATATAAGATTATTACAGAGATTTTTCTGTATAAATTTTTAAATGACAAGTTTCTTTATGAGGTACAGCAAGCAGAAGAGTCATTAAAAGATTCCGATAACGTGGAACAGGCTTTAAACGATATGTCAGAAGATGATTATGAAATGCTTATGATGCTTTTGCCACCAGCAACAGCAAAACTTAAAAAGGAACATTTTATATCATGTCTGTTCAATCATAAAAACGATGACAAATTTAATGAACTATTTGATTCAACTTTATGGGATATTTCCAATACTAACCTGGATGTTTTTTCCGTAAGTACTGGATCAGGGGATAAGATTCGATTATTTGATGAACATTTATCACAAAATGTTACGGAATCAAATCGCAGATCGGATTTTTGTAAAGCAATGATTGATAAATTGGTGACATTTAGCTTTGCAGATGCGTTTTCGCAAAAGTATGATTTTTTTGCAACCATTTTTGAATATTTAATCAAAGATTATAATAAAGATTTTGGTAAATACGCAGAGTATTATACTCCACATTCTATCGCAAGTATTATTGCAAGAATCATGGTTCCGGAAGGAACACAGAATGTAACGGTTTATGATCCAGCTGCAGGTTCTGGAACGCTGGTTCTTGCTCTTGCACATGAAATCGGTGAGAGTAATTGTACAATTTATACACAAGATATTTCGCAGAAGTCTAATGAATTTTTGAGATTGAATCTAATTTTAAATAATCTTGTACATTCACTTGGACATGTGGTACATGGGGATACACTTCTTTCCCCGCAACATTTGAATCGTCAGAAAAATGGATTGATGAAATTTGATTATATTGTCAGCAATCCACCATTTAATGTAGATTTTTCTGATAACAGAGATACTCTTGCAGGTGATATTTATAAGGAAAGATTCTGGGCAGGAGTGCCAAATATTCCTAATAAGAAAAAAGATAGCATGGCTATTTATCAAATGTTTTTGCAGCATATTATTTTCTCAATGAAAGAGAATGGATGTAAAGCTGCAGTTGTAGTACCAACCGGTTTTTTAACAGCAGGTACTGGAATCCCTAAAAAAATAAGGGAACGTATTGTAAAGGAAAGAATGCTTCGAGGTGTTGTTTCGATGCCAAGTAATATCTTCGCAACAACTGGAACAAACGTATCAGTTGTCTTTTTGGACAATACTAAAAAGTACGAGCAGGCAATTTTGATGGATGCATCTAAGCTTGGAACAAAGGTTAAGATTGATGGAAAAAATCAGAGGACAGTGCTTTCACCTGAAGAAATCGAGGACATTATCCATACCTTTAATAACTTTGAATCAAAAGATGATTTTTCTGTAGTCGTTGATTATGAGAAGATTGAGCAGAAAAAGTGTTCATTTAGTGCTGGGCAATATTTTGAAGTAAAGATTGAGTACGTGGAACTGACTCAGGAAGAATTTAAAGCGAAAATGGATGAATATACGGAAAAACTAACAGAATTATTTGCTGAAGGAAATGTGTTGCAAGCGGAGATCATGGAACAATTGAAGAAGGTGAAATATGAGTAAGATTACTAAATATGCTTTATCTGATTTATACGATATGAGTTCGGGACTCTCATCCAAGAAAGAACAAGCTGGACATGGAGCACCTTTTGTTTCTTTTGGGACGGTTTTTAATAATTATTTTTTACCGGAAGAATTACCGGATTTGATGGATACAAATGAAAAAGAGCAGCAGACATACTCTATAAAAGCAGGAGACGTACTTATTACCAGAACAAGTGAAACGATAGATGAATTGGCTATGAGTTGTGTGGCAGTAAAAGATTATCCAAAAGCAACGTATAGTGGTTTTACAAAACGTCTTCGACCTAAAAGAGAAGGAATAGCATATCCCAAATATATGGCATTTTATTTTAGAAGTGCTTTGTTTCGAAAAGCTGTAACCTATAATGCGTTCATGACTTTAAGAGCAAGCTTTAATGAGGATATTTTTACATTTTTGGATGTATACTTACCGGATTATGACGAACAGGTAAGAATTGGAGATATGCTTTATAATATTGAATGTAAAATTCGGAAGAATAAAGAGATAAATGATTATTTAGAAGAGATGGCAAAGACCATCTATAACTATTGGTTTATACAGTTTGATTTTCCAGATGAAAATGGGAAGCCGTATAAATCCTCTGGTGGAAAAATGTCATTTTGTAATGAATTAAATCGAGAAATCCCTCAAAATTGGAACTATACTTCTATTGGAAATATTACAATCTGCCTTGATTCTGAACGAATTCCGCTTTCTAATCAACAGCGAGAAGGAATGAAAGGTTCAATTCCTTATTATGGTGCCACGGGCATAATGGATTATGTGAATCGCCCCATTTTTTCTGGAAATTTTGTTCTTCTCGCTGAAGATGGTTCGGTAATGGATGATAATGGTAATCCAATATTACAAAGAGTATCTGGCGATGTTTGGATCAATAATCATACACATGTTTTACAGCCCGTGAAAGGTTATTCTTGCCGATTGCTATATTTATTACTAAAAGATATTCCTGTTTCAATAATAAAAACCGGTTCAATTCAAATGAAGATTAATCAAGCAAACCTAAACAATTACAATATTTTGAGTATTCCAGATGCAATTCGTACACAATTTATTAATTGTGTTGAACCACTAGATACCAAAATCATGCAAATCCAGCAGGAAAACAATAATCTAATTCAGTTTCGTGATTGGCTTCTACCAATGTTAATGAATGGTCAAGCTACCATCGAAGATTGATATGATAAATAATCATTTACAACAGAAATATTACTCTTGAAAGTGGCGAGAGCAAATCATAGAACTCCACTTCATTGTGGTTCTCACATAATAAAGGAGAAACACATGAAAGAAAAAATAATAACGGAAATTATTAATGAGATGCTTCCAGCACTTAATAATGGACAATTAAAAAAATTGAAAGATGTATTAGAGGTAAATCTATATAATGTTGCCATTGTGACTAGAAAAGACGAAGAGAATGAACCGGAAACGCAAGATTATTTGGAGATATTTTTATCTGCGAAGAGAATAGAGGGATGTTCAGAGAAGACTTTAACATATTACAGAAATACCATTCATCAAATGATGGAAAGTATCGGAAAAACGGTATGCACAATTGAAACAGAAGATCTTCGAACATATCTATCGAGATACCAGGCTGAAAAGGAATCGAGTAAGGTGACGATTGATAATATTAGAAGAATATTTTCAAGTTTCTTTGCATGGTTAGAAGATGAGGATTATATTATAAAAAGCCCTGTACGCAGAATACATAGAATTAAGTCTGCTAGCGTGATTAAGGAGACATATACAGATGAACAATTGGAGACAATGAGAGATAATTGTGATAATCTTAGAGATTTGGCTTTAATTGATATACTTGCTTCAACAGGAATGCGAGTAGGAGAGCTTGTTTTACTGAACAGAGATGACATTTCATTTGAGGAAAGAGAGTGTGTAGTGTTTGGTAAAGGCGATAAAGAACGAATGGTGTATTTTGATGCACGAACGAAGTTGCATTTACAGAATTATCTTGACTCCAGGACAGACAATGAGAATGCCTTATTCGTATCACTAAAAGCACCATATAAGCGAATGAAAATAGGTGGCATTGAGGTACGCCTTCGTGAAATGGGAAAGAGGTTGAATATAGAAAAAGTACATCCTCATAAGTTTAGAAGAACATTAGCAACTGTAGCTATAGACAAAGGAATGCCTATAGAACAATTACAGAAATTGTTAGGACATCAACGGATAGACACAACATTGCAATATGCCATGGTTAAACAGAGCAACGTGAAAATTGCTCATAGAAAATATATTGGATAGGAGAACATCAATGAGAATTGTAAAACTTAGGGATATATCCGAATTAAAAACAGGTCCCTTTGGAACACAGTTTAGAGCAAGTGAGTATGTTACAGAAGGAATACCGGTAATTAATGTCAAGAATATTGGCTACGGAAGTTTACTTGTTTCAGGGCTGGATCATGTAAGTGAAAATACATTAGAAAGACTGTCGGAACATAAATTGCAAGAGGGAGATATTGTATTTGGAAGAAAAGGTTCTGTTGACAGACATTGCTTGATCAGGAAAGGGCAAGATGGATGGATGCAGGGGTCAGATTGTATACGTGTACGATTTACAGATGCCATTGTTTATCCTGAATTTGTTTCGTATTATTTATTGACTGATGCAGTAAAAATGAAGATAAACAATTCCGCAGTAGGATCAACTATGGCATCATTGAATACAGATATTTTGGGTGATATCGATATTATTTTGCCAGATTGCGAGGAACAAAAAAGAATAGCACTAATTTTAGGCACAATCGACAAAAAAATAAGTAATAATAATCAGATAAATGATTATTTAACGGATCAATTCTCTATGGTTGCCTGACCATTCATGAGCATTGGCAGAAGCCAGTCACGTAAATTTTGCAACTTTCGTGTTTGCTGTTCATTTTCATAAATTTGACGTTCTATGAGGCTCGATTTCTGCTCAAACATTGCTATTGATTTGCCATCCGGTATTACTACTGGCATCTCAAATAAATAATCTTTGGTTATGGAACCAAATGTTGTGCCATTATTGTTAATATTATCAAAATACCATTTATTGTTTTTTAGCAAATAACGAACAAAAATATTATTATCATACTTACCATGAATGGAAGCAAGACCGCGGCCGATACAACAATTTTCATAAGCAATATTTAAGCTGCCAACAGGTGCTCTAACGCTCAGCAAGGTATCAAAGACTGCCGCATATCGAGAGGGCTTATCTGTATACATTCGTTTTGCTGGAAAAATAGTGCCAAAATCCGTTGAACCTTGATAGAACGGATAACCATTGCCTTGGGTGTTGAAACTCTCTCCAGATGGAGACTGTCCCATTGTAATGTTTGCAATATCTGCTAAAACGCCTTGAGTCCATGACTCAGGCATGACAGATATATTAAATAAATATGAAAATAAAATTTGTAGCTGTGCACATAAATAATCATTTATAAGAATATGAAAATGAATATAGAATAGCCAAATTATTTTAGAAACATACGGAGGTACAAACACAAATGGGATACACAATAAAAGACTTTATCGACTCGAACAACTTTCCGGAAATGAAATTAATTAGTGACAATTCAGAAATCACTAGAGAAATAAAAGGGACTCAGATTATAGCAGCGCCAGATATGGAAAAATTTCTGGGGGGGGGGGGAACTCCTTCTGACATCTCTGATGGTTTATGAAAAGCTGGATGAACGTATGATGCTAAGTCATTTGGAAGAATTAAATAAAAAACAGGTAAGCGGGTTTATTGTGAAAAAAATCCAGAACACAGCACATCAAAATAAGCTGTTTGAAACTTTATTGTTTTTTTGCAATGAACATAGTATTCCGGTTTTAGAGATTCCACAGGATTTTAACTATTGGTCGATTATTAAATATTTGCTGCTGCAGGTATTTAATATAGAAATTGCAAAAGCAGTCTACTCTAAAATGACACGTGATGAATTTAATCGCCTTTTTCCAGAAGGAACTAGTGAGTACAGATCATTAGAGAATCTGTTTGACAGAGCAGGGAGGATACTTGGGAATCCAATAGCTTTGTATGATGAAGATTTCCACTACATGTATTCAGGTACATCAGAAGAAAGTGATTTAATAATCGCAGATGGTTATGAAAAGTATGTTCCCAACATTATTTCGAGATATGAATATATGCGGCAAAAGAGAAAAAATGTTGAGTATATTAGAAAAATCAACATTTTAAACCAGTGCACGTTTTATTTGGTGGTTTCGGAAGTGAGTGGACCATTAAGAGAACTGGATTTTATAACATTAGATAGTTTAATGCCGCTTTTATTATATGTTCTGACTCAAATTGTAACTGATAAAAATATGGAAAAAAAATATCATAGAGATTTGGAGTACAGATTGTTAAATGGATCCTTGTCTGAAGCGGAAGAAGAAGATGTTGCAAATTTGCTTAAATTTGGTGTAACTGAAGATTATAGGGTTATCACCTGTTATTTGAAACCTGAAAATTATAAAGATAATTTTACTGCTTCTCAAAGAAAAAAGATGGAGGATATAGAAAAAGCAATTTTAGATATAGTGCCGAAAGAGTATGCTTATTGTAACATGAACCAAGTTATATGTATTCATAAAGAAAACAGGAAAGAAGGAAAACTGGATTTAAGAAAAAAACTGGAAGAGTTCCAGAGAATGATACAAGACCAATTGAAAGAAGGAAAATCGGAATACGAATTTCTGATTGGGGTAGGAAATAAAGTTAAGGGTTACCACAATCTGAAAGAATCTTTCGCAGACTCTAAAATTGCAATAGAATACATTGATGTCATTAGAAAAATAGTAGGAGATGCAAATAAATCAGTGGTGGATTGTTCAAAATTGGGGTTTTTTCATATTTTTGCAAATATTAAGGATGAAAAGCAATTAAGAACATATATACCAGATACAGTGCATGAAATTCATCAGTATGATATTCAGAAAAATGGGGAACTGATTGATACGCTGGAATGCTATCTGAATAATAAACAGAGTATTCGAAAAGCTTCTGAACTAATGGGCGTGCATGCCCGGACAGTTTCGTATCGTTTGCAAAAAATAGTAAAACTAACGGGGATGGACTTCGATAACATAGCTGAGATGCTAGTTGTCCGAAATGGAATTATTATATTAAAAATACTGGAATTGTTATAAAAGATAACGAATCACATGGTTAGTGTGGTTCGTTTTTCTTTTTTTGGAAAAATTCATATAATGGAACATTTCTTGCAAAATATATACATCATATTTGCAAATTTTGTGCATTATAAAAAATAGAAAGAACGATATACTATTATATATGAAAATAGTATTAAGGAATATTTTTTTGACATAAACTAGTACCTTTAAGGGTTGAGTTATGTAAGAGGTGGAGTTATGGAGCAGGAAAAACCAATGGTTTGCACAGATAAGGATTTTGGCAGGTTTTATGTAGCATTAAAATTAAATCTAAAAACAAATAGGTATGAATGCATTTACTCACATAATCAAGAGGTATTTGAAATAGCAAGAAAGACAGAAGATTATGATACGTTTATTCAGATATATATAGAGAGATTTATTCATGATGCTGATAAATCAAAGCTACGAGATTTCCTGTTAAGCGATAAGTTAACAGAAAATCTGGTTCATGGCTATGCAGAGCAGGATATCATATACCGCAGAATAGAGAGTGAAAAATCTTATATAAAGATGAGGGCTAAGAAATATGTGGATATAAAAGATAATATAGCAATGATTACATTACATAATGTAAAAAGAACCTACAGATCCGTAATGGAAATGAAACGAGAACTCCAGAAGAACGAGCGCGATAAGACCAAGCAATATTGGAATATGGTGTCATTATTGTCTACAGTTCTGGATCATAATAATTTATCAGAAGCGGAAAACCAGGACAATATTATTTTCTTTACAAAGCAGATGTATCTCCAGCTGCAGAAAAATTATCCGGAATATGGAATTACAGACGAAGAAGTAGAAGCTGTATCACATTTGGCGCCAATTCATGATATTGGAAAAATCAGGGTGCCTGTTGAAATCCTGAACAAAAATGGCAGGCTGACAGAAGAAGAGATGGAAACCGTGAGACAGCATCCACTGGTTGGAGCTGAAATGACAAAGAAGTTTCCAAAAGGTCTTACTATAGACAAATTAAATGCGCTTAGTTATGAAATCTGCAGACATCATCATGAACGATATGACGGAGCAGGGTATCCGGATGGTTTGCATGGAGAAGAAATTCCTCTTTGTGCACAGGTTGTGGGACTGGCTGATGCATATGATGCCTTAATCAGTCCTCGCCCTTATAAAAGTAAACTGACTCATGGAGAAGCATTGCAAATGATCCTGAACGGGGAATGTGGCTCGTTCTCCCAACCACTGCTTCATTGTTTTATGGAAGCGGCAATGCAGAAGGAATGGATAAAAAAGGCAGATAGCTAAGAAAATGAAAATATGTTTTTAGGAGGAATTTGTGTGAAGAGGAAAAAGAGATGGCTAAGA
>ERZ773118.1467-NODE-1467-length-12321-cov-3.99429_pt1 | contig 12321 bp, 10 predicted proteins | sample MGYA00580562_ERZ773118 | MGnify/ENA primary metagenome ERZ773118 (study PRJEB29015, sample SAMEA2737878) | human gut metagenome | biome: human gut; feature: human-associated habitat; material: faeces | place: China | collected 2012 ... | reverse complement strand
CAATGTGATCACGCTTGTCAATTACAAGACAATTTTTGCCCTTTTTCTTTGCCTCGTGAGCAAACACTGCTCCATATAATCCCGCTCCTACTATAAGATAATCATATTTCATATTGTTTCTCCTTCAATTAACGAATCGTCTATTATAAACTATTTTATTTTTCATAAGTTACTTATCGAATAAAGTAATCCCAAAAAATATTATTTTCAGCTTCACCAGCAAAATTATCACTACTAAGCAATATATCTGCCGAAGTATCGTCTTCCTCAACTTGCTCTGCTTGATTGACAGAAATATTTGTATAAGTTACTGTACGTGCTAATTCATGTAACGGAGTAATACTTCCAATTAAAACTATAATAGAAACCGCACCTAATATTGCTTTATTATTTTCTTGTAAGGCTTTTTCTGTTGTATCTATGAATAAAAGCATTAAAATAAACAATGGAGGAATTGAGGCTCGCATACAAAAATCATTAGACAAACCAACATGAATTGGTGGAATTAAAATTAGCAACAATATAATATAGTAATACAGCAAATTTTTTTTATTATAATGATACAATAAAATTACATATACACCGATTTCAACAACTAGAAAGATAATATACTTTTCTAAATTATTTTTCATAACCGGTTCTATTTCTTTAGAAAGTACTGTCATACCTGATCGATTAGACATTAAATATAAGAAAGAGGTTATTCCTACTATACCACCACCAATAATGTTTTGAAAAGTAAAAGTATCTTTAATCAAAGCGGAGAAATACTTTTTTGCTTTTATTTTTCTACTTAATACAGGATTAATGTCATATTTTCGAGATAAACATAAAAATACAATAATGAATAATAACCCCACGAATGGAAAAGTACTTGTTAACATGCAACATGCCAATATAAAAACTAAATTCCTATTATTTTTTTGAGAGATTGCTAACATTGTACACAACCATGCGGGAATGGCTTGATTAAATACCCAAAATAATTGTGTTGTCATGCTTGAATATTGATAAGCTGTACTCCACCATTCCAAATGTTCTGTATTTGGAATTTGGAATATATTATTTCCAATCAAAAACATCCCTACTATATCTAACCCACTAAACAATATGAGTATTCCAAGTGGCCATACAAGTATTTTTCTATATTTTGAACATATCAAATAATATACAAATGAAATGCCGATCAATGCCCAAAGTGCCTGAGCATAATAACCTATTCGTAATCCAAATACTTTTCCTATTAAAGCAGAAGGCAACCAAAATCCAATATAATATACAAGCCCTGATTTAGATACTCCTGGCATTTTAGATTGTATTACATCATAATTAACGACTGGCCAATCAAAAGTAACAAGAATATTAAATAGCCCATTTCTCGCTTCATGATCAGTATTCTGAAATACAAATTTCCCAATACCTGAAAAATAAACCCATAGAGCAATAACAGCAATAATAAATAAGATTTTAATAATATTATCTTGCGTCATTTGTGGTAACCAAACTTCTGTCGATTCTTTACATATTTTAAAATAACATATTATAAGTAACAGAACTATCGGAATTGCAATATATATCTTTAACCATCCTAAAGAAAAAATCAAAAATGGAAGTATAAGATAGCCATATATAGCTGCATAAAGACCTTTTGATAAATATTTTCGCATTAACATATAAATCTCCATTTCAGTTAAAATCTATTTTACAAAAATTTTTTTATAAAGTACTGCACCAAATCTGAATAAGGAAAACTTGGTTATTCTTAATGCTAATATAGCAATATTTCTATTTGCTTTAAATACATCAAGAGCATTACTTTTTATTGATTTATCAAATTTGTATAACTCATTTTTTACTTCAGATGAATATGGAAAACTTAAATAAGTTGAATACAATCCGGAATTAAACCAAGCAATATGGCGACAGTAGTATTTTCTATAATTTAAACTTAAATTACTTTTTTTCTCCTTATAAAAATTAATCAAATATTCTATTACCTCTTTATATTGTAAGTAATTTTTTTGCTTACTCTTGACAGATGAACTTTGCTCATTGTATCCATAAAGATAATTCCTAACAGTAATATTAAGATATGTCACAGTTTTTACATAACATAAAGAATACAAAATATATTCTTGATCGACATAAAAATGATGTTCATGCAATCTCACTTGATTATCAAATAAGATATTTGTTTTTATACAATAATTATGAATACCAATCCACTGATTATTAGCCAATACTGGTATCTTAGTAATATAATTTTCTAATAAAAATTCTTTATTAACTGGAAAACTTTTAAATTTTTTATGATGTAATATTTTGTTATCTTCAGATACATAATTAAAATCAAACAATACCAAATCAGAATCTATTTTTTTTAATTTAAAAACTAATTCTTTAAATTTCTCCGAATCCATCCAATCATCTGCATCTAATACACAAAAATACTTACCTGATGCAATTGAAATACCTGTATTTATAGTGGAACCATGCCCACCATTTTCTTTGTGAACCGCTTTAATTGTATTCGGATACTTTGCTTCAAATAAATCGGCTATTTCTCCTGTATTATCTTTTGATCCATCATCTACAATTAAAATTTCTATATCAGATAAAATATCTTCAATCAACATAGACGGTATACTTCTATCCAAAAATTTCTCTGCATTATATGAAGGTACTACGATACTTAATATTTTCTTTTCCATATTTAATCTCCTCGTTTTTTCTTTTTTACTAAACTTACAATATTACATAACACACCTAATATCTCAGGCTCTTTCATAATTATTAGTACGATACAATAACATGAAAAAAATAACACTCCAGAACATAAAACAATAATTATATTTGTTGTACCTCGTAAATTTCTGACAATCCAGTAGCTTAATATTGTAGATAAAGAACAACCTATAATAATATATTTATAATTCATTTTTTTATAAACGGATACAACATATTCTCTTGTTGCCCAGAACTGTACTAGAAACACACATATTTCTGCTATAAGTGTACCAATAGCTGCACCATATGCAGCATACTTTGGGATTAAAAGAGCATTAATAATAATATTTACAATGGCTCCACAAATTTCTGAATATAAAACCCAGTTTTCTTTCCCTAATGGAACTAACATTTGTATTCCCATAATATTAGTCATACCAATAAAAATAATTGTTGGCATAATTACTTGCATTATGGGGACTGCCGGTAAAAATGCCCTACCAGAAATCAATGATGTAATGGGACTTGCAAATAACATGCAATAAACAGCCAACGGGACTGATAAAAGTAATATACAGTTTAAGGCCTTTGTTGTAATTCGCTTAAATTCATCTTTCATTCCTACTGATAAATAATATGATACTCTTGGGAGCAAAACACTTCCCAACGAAGAAACCACAGCAACCAAAAGCATTTTTATTTTTACTGCTGCATCATAATATCCCATTTGAGTATCATTCGTTAAAAAACCTAGCATAACAATATCCAAGTTCGTATATATCGTTGTGGCAATCGACATTGAAAAAAAAATGGATATAGGTTTTAAATGTCTTTTAATATTATATATGTATTCTGAATTAGGCTTTAAATCTACATGTTTCCGCAATGAAATAAAATTCCACAAATATGACCCTGATGAAGCAATAATTGTAATACCCCCATATATAACAACATCATTTTGTTGATGTATTAATATAAAAGTTAATATCAATGCAAATACTTTCATAAGAATTGAACGAACTGCAATTTCTTCATATTCCTCTAGTCCTCGATATACCCATTCAACTCCGATGACATTTAAGAAAATCATAAAACTCATAATCATAAATAACGGTTTATTTTCAGAAAGCTCAGGAACTTTAAAAAGTGCAATAGCGAAAGCAATGTAAATAAATATGCTGGTAATAATATTAATAAATAATATTTCTTGTACTGTCTGAGACAACTTTTTTTTATCATCACGAACTATTGCGCATGCTCTAATACCATAAGTTGGGACTCCTAACATGGCGAACATTGTAAAATATGTTAAAACAGATGTTGCAAAAGAAATTTTCCCCATACCTTCCGGCATTAAAATTCTCGAGACATATGGTGTCATCAAAAATGGTAAGATATACGCTGAACCCATCAGCACAATATTCATTACAAAATTCTCTTTAATTGATTTCGTTGCTTTCAAAATTTATCCTCTCTTCTTCAACTACTAATGGCTTATGCATTACTCTAGTGTTAATATTCATTACATATTCACCTAACAATCCAATAAAAAGTAATTGAATCGATCCTAGACCAAACACCCCGATTACAACCGGTATCATTCCTGCTGGAAATTTATCCCACCATATTAATTTCATAATAAAATATGTGATGGCTACTATAAAACTTAATATTGCACCAATCATTCCACCAAATGTAGCAATCCGTAATCCAACCTTTGTATAAGAAGTAATACTGAGCATTGCTGCATCATACAAACTATACCAATTATTATGAGTTTTTCCAGCGCGGCGTCTTGGTTGTTCATATTCGATTTCTTTTCGTTTATATCCATACTCTGCAACAACACCACGTATAAATGGAATCGGGTCATCCAACTGACGCAACAATTTCACAAAGCTTTTATCATATAAACCGAATCCGGTAAAATGTTCAATCATTTCCACAGAAGACATTTTCCGAATCATTTTATAGTAAACACTCCTTAAGAAATAAATAAATCCATTTTCTTTACTGGATGTTTTAATTCCGCTTACAATTTTATATCCTTTTTCCCATTCCTTTACGAATACCGGAATTAGTTCTACCGGATCTTGAAAATCACAACACAATGAAATCGTACAATCCCCACTTGTTTGACAGATTCCATAATATGGAGAATTAAATTGACCGAAATTAGTAACGTTCAAAATCGCTTTGATTTTTGGATTCCGACTACATATCATTCGCAGTAAATCCCGCGTTTTATCTGTAGAACAATTGTCAATAAATAAAATTTCATAATCGTATTCCGGAAGTTCCTTTTGGAATACATCTACCACAGCCTCACTGATAGGAACAACATTCTCCTCTTCGTTATAGCAAGGTATCATTACACTAATTGTTTTCATTTGTTTTCTCCCAATACCTCATTTTGATACCATTCGATTGTTTGCCGTATTCCATCTTTAAAAGATATCTCAGGCTGAAATCCGGTATCTTGTTGTAGAGCAGTAATATCCGCACACAAGCGCATTACCTGATTCTCGGCATAAGGGATAGCACCAAAAGCAATCTCAGCTTCAGGTGCTATTAGATCCCGAATTGTTGTTATATACTCTGAAAGCGGATATTCTTTCCCACTTCCAAGACAATAGACTGCTCCGTCTTTCCCTTTTTCTGCTGCTAAATAAAATGCTTTTCCGGCATCTTTGCTGAACAGATAATCCCAAAACTGCTCACCTTTTGTTGTCTGAGGGATCTCCCTCGACAAAAGCTTTTTAATCGTTGACATTACCATCGTATTTGGTCCGTCATACGGCCCATAGATACTTAAAACCCTTATCCAGACATGTCTCATCTCCAACTGATGACAGCGCAGATAAGACATCATTCCTGCACACAATTTTGCCATCCCATATCCATTCTCCGGGTATGCTGGTGTAGTCGGTTGTAAGACTCCTTCCACACGGCCATATTCCGCTTGGGAACCTGCACCTATAAAGCAAGAACACCCAAGAGCATGCGCGACCTCTACCGCATCCAAAGTATAGCGAACATTTTTTTCCTGAAGAATGATGTCATTTCTTCCTTTTCCAATTGTCCCGGCCCATCCTAAGTGATAAAATGCATCACACGTTGGAAGGTTCATAGAAGATAACTCTTTCAAATTGCTCAAATCACATTTCACAATCCGAACCATCGAACTTTTAGGAAGTTGTGAAATGCGCTTCGAATTTGGATTGCATATGGCAATCACCTCAATGTTATGTTCCAACATCTGTTGTATGATTGCCATTCCAATTGCGCCTGTAGGACCGGTTATTATAATTCGTTTCATTCCTATCATCCCATCTGATTACTTTTTTGTAATGCACGGAATAAACATATTTTCCTGCAATTCCTCTTCTGGTAAGAACGGTGCAAGGTCCTCAAGTGGCGGACTAAACAATGTTCCATCCGGCAATCGTTTTGTTGCACTCTTTGGCTCAAAGAACTGTTCCGGTGAAACAAAGATTTCACAGAAAACAGCGCCTGTTGTATTTAATGTTTTATCAACAGCTTCTTTCATTTCAGCGTTATTGCGAGCTGCAAAATACGGATAACCAAAAGCTGTTGCCAATTTTTCAAAGGACGGAAAACTCAAATCACCACTTTCCGGTCCAATTCCAATTTTAGTATGTTCGCCAAACAGATTTGTCTGTGTCTGACGGATGGAATGATATCCCTGATTGTTGATAAGGAAAATCTTAATCGGCAATTTATTTGTCAAGATTGTCTGTAATTCCTGCAGATTCATCATAATACTTCCATCACCTTCCAGACAAATTGTCACCTTTTTGTCAGCAGCAATACATGCACCGATTGCCGCTGGCAAACCATATCCCATACTGGCAATTGCACTGTTAATCAAAAAACGGCTGTCTTTTTTAATCTCATAATTATGACTACCTACTACACAGGCACTTCCATTCGATACAACTGTCAGATTAGATTCCGGAAGACTGCTGCTTAAGTAGTTTACAAAAGCATATACATTGGCATATTTCCCGTCTTCTTCCCAATGCTTTGGTTGGGTAACCGGATACTTTTTTTTCCAATTTTGGCACGCATTAATCCATACTTCATCCATAAAAAGCGGAGAATCACTCTGAGATTCCAATTTATTCACAACCTGTACAAAGAAATCCTTTGCATCTCCGCAAATTGGAAATTCTACATGAAGTGTGGTTTTCTTCAATTCTGCCGGGTCAATATCAACCATAATAACTTCCGCTTCTCTAGCCCATGTCTGCCAATTATAGCCGACCTGGCGAATAGACAGCCTGTTCCCAACTGCAAGTACAAGATCCGCATTCTGCACAGCAAAGTTTCCTGCTCGGTCTCCCATAATACCGCCACGCCCCACATACAGTGGATGAGCAGATTCAATCGCATCAATCGAATCCCAGCAGGTTACAACTGGAATTCCTAATAGTTCAACGGCTTTTCTAAATTCATCATATCCACCTGACAGACGAATTCCATTTCCCGCATATAATACTGGCCTCTTGGAATTACAAATTTTATCAAGAACCACGTCAATCACTTCTGATGGAATTGTTTCTGCCACTTCAACCATTTCTTTTTCTGGATCAAATCCAATCAATTCATCAGTCTCAATTGTGCAGCCCTGATAGTTCACTGGAATATCTATCCATGAAGGACCTTTTCTTCCTGACATTGCCATGTAGTATGCTTTTTCTAATGCATAACGAATATCTTTTGGGTCTTCAATCATAGTAGAGTATTTGCACATGCAATTAATCGATTTCGTAATATCAAATTCCTGGTCTCCCACTGCGCGAAGCGGAAGCCCATCTGTAAACCGTTCCATATAGCGTGCGGTTGTGTCATAACGTACCTGCCCAGAAATAACGAGCATAGGTATGGAATCCAGCCATCCTCCCACCACGCCTGTAATTGCATTGGTTCCTCCCGGTCCTGTTGTTACACAAAGTGCCGCAATTTTATTATTTATACGTCCATAAGCTTCAGCTGCAATTGCACTTGCCTGTTCGTGATGACTATATGTACAATGAATGCCTTCTTTATGACCAATTGCATCATTCAAATGCATGGCGCCACCACCAGTAATCATGAAGCAGTCTGTAATCCCTTTTGATACAAGAAAATCTGCAACATAATCTGCTAATCTCTGTTTCATTTTGTAATCCTCCTATAATTAGAGAGTAATCGCCTCTTTGATTGTTTTTGCCATATAGTCAATCATCTCATCTGTCATTCCCGGATATACACCTACCCAGAATGTATCATTCATAATACGGTCTGTATTCTCCAAATTTCCTACAACACGGTATCCCTCACCAGTTGCACGCATTTCATCAAAACATGGATGCTTGATCAGATTCCCTGCAAAGAGCATTCTGGTCTGTACTCCACGGTCTTCCACATACTGAACGACTTTGTTTCTGTCTATGCCTTCTTTACATGTGATCAGGAAGCCAAACCAGCTCGGAGAAGCATTTTCACATGCCTCTGGCAAAATCAATTTATCTTCAACACCTGCAAGGGCTGCTTTCAAACGTGTAAAGTTCTGTTTTCTGCGTTCTACAAAAGTAGGGAACTTCTCTAATTGCGCACAACCAATAGCAGCCTGCATATCTGTTGCTTTCAGATTGTAGCCAAAGTGGGAATATACATACTTGTGGTCATACCCAAGCGGAAGCTCACCATACTGTCTATCAAAACGATGTCTGCACAGGTTGTCCTGTCCAGAACCACAAACACAGTCACGTCCCCAGTCACGGAAAGAACGAATACACTTATTTAGTAATGAATTGTTTGTGTATACAGCTCCACCTTCTCCCATTGTCATATGATGAGGCGGATAAAAACTGGAAGTTCCGATATCACCAATTGTTCCGGTGAACTTTTCCACTCCGTCAATGGTGTACTTAGAGCCAAGGGCATCACAGTTATCTTCAATCAACCACAAATTATGTCTGTCACAGAATTCACGGACACTCTTCAAATCAAACGGATTACCTAAAGTATGTGCAATCATGACTGCCTTTGTTTTCTCGGAATAAGCCTCTTCCAACAAATTCACATCAATATTATATTGCGGAATTGTTACATCTACAAATACCGGAATCGCACCATACTGAATTATCGGTGTAACTGTTGTCGGGAAACCTGCTGCAACAGTAATGACTTCATCTCCTCGTTTTACCATCCGCTCTCCGAGAAGTGGAGAAGTCAGTGCCATAAATGCATTTAAATTTGCAGAGGAACCTGAATTCACTAATGAGCAATAACGAACACCTAAATATTCCCCCAATTTTTTTTCAAACTCATCTGTATATCTTCCTGAAGTCAGCCAGAATTCTAAAGAACTGTCTACCAGATTTATCATCTCTGCACTGTCATATACACGAGAGGCATAGGAAATTCTATCTCCCTCTTCAAATACTTTTTTCTGATTGTGATAAGTGTCACAATATTCTTTTACCAGACTGAGGATTTCTTCCTTTGCTTGTTGTTCTGTTTTGTTTTCAAACATTATTTTTTCTCCTTTGTTCCCAAGTTCTTAATTTTCTTCAAAAAAGTCTTTTATCTGTTTGTCCATGCATTCTGCAACATTTCCTTTTTGCAGATATGTTTTTGACCACTCAATTGTTTTCTCAATTGCTTTCTCGATATGCCACCTCGGATTCCAATCGAATACATATTTCACTTTTGAACAATCCAGTTTTAGGAAATTTGCTTCATGCGGTCCACCCACAAATTTATTTTCCCAACGAGCATTTCCGCCCCATTTCTTACAAAAAATGTTAACCAATTGTCCTGTTGTTACACAGTCACAGTCATCAGGCCCCACATTATAGAATCCGGCATAAGAAGCATCTTCATATTGTTTCTGTGCAATCATCAAATACATTTTTAGCGGTTCCAACACATGTTGATATGGACGAGTAGAATGAGGATTTCTTACAATAATTGCCTCGTTCTTCTCCATTGCCCGTACACAATCTGGAATAATCCGGTCATTCGCAAAATCTCCACCTCCAATTACATTACCCGCTCTTGCCGTAGACACGGCAACTCCCATTTCCTGGAAGAAGGAGTTAATATAACTGTGTGTTACCAATTCTGAACAAGACTTACTATTAGAATACGGGTCATATCCATCTAGTGGATCAATTTCCCTGTATCCCCATTCCCATTCCTTATTATGATATACTTTGTCTGTTGTTACATTTAAAAATGACTTTACACACGGGTGCAGTCGAACACATTCACAAATATTCACTGTCCCCATGACATTTGTTTCATAGGTATACACAGGGTCTTTGTAAGAATCTCTTACGATTGGTTGTGCAGCCAAATGTAATACGATTTCCGGTTGTGTCTCTGTAAAGACCTTTTTCAGATGTTCGAGATCACGGATATCCCCAATTACGGAATGCATTTCACTACCTATACCACATACCTCAAATAAACTCGGAGTGGTTGGTGGTTCCAAAGAATACCCTGTAACATCAGCTCCCGCATTTACCAAAATCTTACATAACCAGGAACCTTTAAATCCTGTATGCCCTGTCACAAGTACTTTTTTACCTCTATAAAATTCCATGTTCATAATTTACTACCACACCTTCCACGGAGCATTTCCAGATGCCCAATATTCCTCCAACATTTCTTTTTCACGCTGTGTATCCATGCACTGCCAAAATCCATTATGTTTATAGGCATTCAGCTGTCCCTCAGCAGAAAGTCGCTGCAATGGTTCTTTCTCAAACACAGTAGAATCTCCTTCAATGTAGTCAAACACTTCCGGCTCAAGCACCATGTATCCTGCACTAATCCGACTGCCGTCTGCACTAGATTTTTCGCGGAATGCAGTGATATCTCTGCTTTCCTTATCAATGTCAAGTACACCAAAACGTTGTCCCACGTGAACTGCTGTCAAGGTAGCCAATTGTCCTTTTTCCTGATGGAACTTCAACAGTGCATTCATATCAATATCTGCCACGCCATCCCCATATGTCATCATAAATGGTTCATTTCCCACATACTTCTGAATCCGTTTGATACGGCCGCCAGTCATAGTCTGTAACCCGGTATCAACCAACGTAACTTTCCATGGCTCAGATACATTATTGTGAATAATCATCTTATTCTCGCATCCGAAATCGAATGTAACATCGCCGTTATATAGATAATAATCTGCAAAATATTCTTTGATCATATGTTGTTTGTATCCGCAACAAATAATAAACTCATTAAATCCATAATGAGAATATTCCTTCATAATGTGCCACAAAATTGGTTTTTCCCCAATTTCAATCATCGGCTTTGGTCTCAAATGACTTTCCTCGCTGATTCGTGTTCCGAATCCTCCTGCTAAAATAACAACTTTCATAGTCTTTTCCTCCGTACACTTACTTATTTTTCTTAAGTTGATACCTTAAAAAATTTATATATACCCTTTTATTCTATTCATTCAATTACAACATATTGTAGCATATTTTGACACAAATTACTAGTTTTAAAAAGTTCAAACAAAAAACACATCCCTTCTTGCTACCCTTGCAATACACCTATAAATCAGCCAATCATTGCACAAATACAATATGATAATCTTAAAAATCCAGTTTTAAACAAATTTAAAAATACAAATGTACCTTTTCTGTATACACCCGATGCATCATCCCATGAAACAAGACAGTATTCATCATCATCCTCACACTTAAGGTACTGTATTTTTTACAACTGGAATACGCTTCATAATCAATACAATCGTCACGCAAATCACATATATACAAATAGGACTTATAAACCTCCATGTATAAGAATATGGATCTAACATTGTTATCTTTTCTAATTTACGATATACAATCATGTGCATCAAATATATGCCATATCCGCTTCCTGCAATCTTGGAAATCCAACTCCTGGTTTTTTCATACTTTATTATCTCATTCCACGGTATATACCTCACAAAAACAAAAACTGCACATGCAAAAAAAACAGTAGGAAAATTCAAATATCCCCAAAACGTAGTATCTAATGATGCATTTTTTACCGACCAAATTACTGTTGCCCCATAACGAATTCCAGCCCCGATAATTCCTAATATATATATTCTAATTCTTTGCTTCTTATTGATTTCTGATGTAGACAACAAGTATCCTAATACAACATATAACAAATATCCTCCTGCTGTCGGAAAAATAACTTCCCCGTTTATTGAAATATTTAATAATTTACAGCATACTGGATACACAGAATATATCAGGAATGCTACTGAAGCCATATATTTTAATATCTTTCGGTTATCTTTTATCAAAGATACAACCGGAATAGAAAGATAAACCATAAAAAGAGGAATAAAAAACCAATAGACTCCTTCGGCAGTTGTATTATTAAACAAATCAACTATCGTCCCTACATTCCATTCCCATTGTATCTCCCTTTCGTATAGTTTAATCACCAAACTAATTAACGTCCATACTACAAATGGTATTACGGTTTTTTGAATTCTTTTTGATTATAAAAACACAATAAAAATCTGATTATCCGCTAAAACACAGTATCTATCAGCATTTT
>ERZ773118.1461-NODE-1461-length-12375-cov-3.66461_pt1 | contig 12375 bp, 10 predicted proteins | sample MGYA00580562_ERZ773118 | MGnify/ENA primary metagenome ERZ773118 (study PRJEB29015, sample SAMEA2737878) | human gut metagenome | biome: human gut; feature: human-associated habitat; material: faeces | place: China | collected 2012 ... | reverse complement strand
ATACGCTGCTGCTGGCCGCCGCTTAAGGAGTCGGGAGTCCTGTCTTCAAATCCTTCCAGGTTTACCAGCTTCAGGGCATAACGAATCTTGTCATTAATGTAGGACTGGGATTTGCCCTTGATCTTCAGGCCAAATGCGATATTCTGGGCAATGGTCATATTGGTAAAGAGGGCATATTTCTGGAATACGGTGTTGAGCTGCCGCTTGTTGGGGGCCAGTTCCGTAATATTCTTTCCGTCAAAGATGACCTTTCCGGTGTCCGGGGACTCAAAGCCGCCCAGGATCCGAAGAAGGGTGGTCTTTCCACAGCCGCTGGGCCCAAGAAGGGTCAGAAATTCATTTTCACGGATATACAGGTTCAGGTCATCCAGGACCAGGTTATCTCCAAAGGATTTTGAAATATTTACAATATCGATTAATTTGTGTGACATGGTAGTCCTCCCGTATCATTTATTCTTATCTTTAGAAACTGGGCGGCGTGCTGACCCAGATGATGGTGGCGCCAGTACTGTTTGGGGCCTCTATATAATGCTCGGAATGTGGGGTGAAGTAAAAAGATTCCCCTTTTTTGGCAGTGTAGACCTTTTTCCCGATATGGATCTTAACGGTACCTTTTAGCACATATCCGAATTCCTCCCCTTCATGGGGGACATCCCGGTAGGTGGAACCGCCTGGCTTGAGCGTGAGGCGGATAGGCTCCATCATATTCTTCTGGGCGTTTGGGATGATCCACTCGGTCTTATTCAAAAGTTCCGTATCTTCTTTTTCAAAATAATCTTCATAGTGGAAGACGACCTGCTCTTCCGGGTCTTCGCTGAAGAATTCATTGATGGTAGTCCCCAGGCATTGCAGAATGTCGACCAGGGTGGCAATGGAAGGAGAAGTAAGGTCCCGCTCCAGCTGGGAGATGAATCCTTTGGACAGTTCCGCGCGGTCCGCCAGCTCTTCCTGGGTAAGATTCTTGGCAATCCGCAGTTCTCTTAATTTTGGGCCTATTTCCATAAGTACCTCCTTGTTTGCTGCATGACAGTAAAAATAAACATAAAGTTTAGTATTTCTTAACTTGCGTGCAAGGCTCATTATACTATATATTTATAAAAAATCAAGAGATTTTGGGGAAAAAGTTAAAGTCCGGGCGCAGGAGAAGCTGCGTGCCCGGACTGGGATTATTTTTGATAGATTTTCAGAAGGTTCTCCATGGTGCTGGACATGCCGGTCATCAGAAGATCCACTATGGTGATCGCGGCCATGGATTCCACCACCACCACGGCTCTTGGGACGATGACAGGGTCGTGCCTGCCGGTGATAGAGATGGTGGTTTCCTCGCCTTTTCGGGTTACCGTCTGCTGAGGCTTTGAGATGGAGGGCGTAGGCTTGATGGCCGCCCTTAAGATGATGGGGCTGCCATCGCTTAAGCCGCCCAAGGTTCCGCCGGAATGATTGGTCTTCTTGCAGATATTGCCCTGGCAGGTTAAGAAAGTGTCGTTGTTTATGCTTCCCTTAGAGGCGGCGGCCGCAAAGCCGTCGCCAATCTCGACGCCCTTTACCGCGCCGATAGACATCAATGCCCTGGCAAGGCAGGCATCCAGCTTCTGGAAGACGGGATCGCCGATACCGGCAGGCATGCCGTCGATGCGGCATTCCACGATGCCGCCGGAAGAATCCTGCTCTTTGATGCATTGTTCCAGGTAAGCGGACGCTCTTTGTGCATAATCGTCGCTGGGCATGTATAGACTATTATGGACAATGCAATCATAATCATAGGCAGATTCGGGAACCACGATGCTGCCGATCGCCTTGGTGTAGGCTCTTAGATGGATCCCAAGCTGATCCAGCATCTTGGAAGCAATGGCTCCGGCGGCAACCCGCCCGATGGTCTCCCTGCCGGAGGTGCGTCCTCCGCCGCGATAGTCGCGGAATCCGTATTTGGAATCAAAGGTATAGTCGGCATGTCCCGGGCGGTAGCAGTCCTTGATCTTCCCGTAATCCCTGGAACGCTGGTCTTGGTTACGCACCATGAGAGAGATGGGAGTACCGGTGGTGCGCCCTTCGAACACGCCGGAGAGAATCTCCACCTGATCGGATTCGCTGCGTGCAGTGGTATATTTGCTCTGTCCAGGCTTCCTGCGGTCAAGGAATCCCTGGATATCGCCTTCTGAGAGAGGAAGCCCTGCCGGACATCCGTCGACGACGACGCCGATTGCCGGCCCGTGGGATTCCCCCCAGGTAGTCATTGTAAATAAGGTTCCATAAGTTGATCCAGCCATAAGTAAGTCTCCTTCATATATAATAGATATTCTTATTATATTAGAAAGGAGGCAAGCCTGCAATTATAAAATATTCAGGAAATCTTCATTATTTTTTTGTGATTTTTCCTGTACTTTTGCATATATGCATATTATAATGTTAGCGTGTGAAATTTTGAAAGAGGAGTAATATCTATGGGTGATACAGGAAAAAGAGCAGACGAGATTATTGAAGAGACCATGAAAGAAATCTATGACGACCTCAATAGTTCTGATGCTTTTAAAGAAACGGATGATGATTATGAAGATTCCCAGGAAGAAGAAATTAATATGGAAGATGATGATAGCGCTGACGTATCTGATGCTGACGATATTCTTGAGACAGACGGATTCGATGAGTTAGACGAAGAAGGCAGTCTGGAAGAGTATGACGATATAGAAGACGAAGAATTAGAATATGATGAATTGGAAGAGACCGATATAGAGAAGGCGGAAAAGAAAAAGAAGCGCAAGAAGACGGCGGCGATCGTGGCAGGCAGCATTATCGGAGTCCTGGTCCTGATCTATGTGGGATTTGCCATATTCTTCAGCAGCCATTTCATGTTCTTTACGAAGATCAATGGGACGGACTTCTCTCTGAAAAGCGTAAGCCAGGTGGAGGCCTATATGAAGCAGCAGGTGGCGGATTATGTCTTAACGCTTGAAGAATCTGACGGCGGAAGCGAGAAAATCAGCGGCTCTGATATCTCTCTTAAGTATGTTCCGGGCGAACAGCTTGAGAAACTGGCTAAAAAGCAGAATAATTTCCTTTGGATCGCTTCCCTGTGGAATCATCCGAAGATTACAGCAGAGATTGGCGTGGAATATGACAAGGATGCCCTTGCAAAGATAACGGAAGGCCTGGAATGCCTGAAGCCGGAGAACCAGACCGCTTCCGTGGATGCCCATCCGGAATTCCAGAATGACAAGTTCGTAGTGGTTCCAGAAGTGGTAGGCACCCAGATTGATACGGAGAAGTTTAATGAGGCCGTGACCAAGGCCATCAATGGATTCAAGCCGACTTTGGACCTGTCCAAGGCAGGATGCTATATATTGCCAAGGTTTGTATCTGATTCACAGGAAGTCGTAGCGGCTACAGATGCCATGAACAGTTATCTGGGAGCAAACGTTACATATGACTTTAATCCGGCTACGGAAGTGGTGGACGCTTCCGTTATATCCCAGTGGGTAACCGTGGATGCAGATATGAACGTGACTTTTAATGAAGAAGCAGTAAGAGCCTTTATCCAGTCCCTGGCGGATAAGTACGATACCAAGGGCAAGCCCAGGACATTTACGACGGCAACCGGCAATACGGTAACTGTGGAAGGCGGAAGTTATGGATGGAAGATTGATCAGGAGGCAGAGTACAATGCGCTGATCGCTAATATCCAGAATGCGGAGACGGTTACCAGAGAGCCTAATTATGCAAGCCGCGCTGCAAGCCACGAAGGAAATGACGTGGGCAGCACCTACGCCGAGGTGGATCTGTCGAACCAGATGATGTATTTCGTTCAGAACGGCCAGGTCGTACTGCAGTCAGGAATCGTGACCGGGAATCCGAATAAAGGAAACGGAACGCCGCAGGGAGTCTATTCCCTGGCATATAAGGCGCTGGATCAGGTACTGAGAGGAACCAAGAAGCCGGATGGAACCTACGAGTATGAGACGCCGGTGAAGTTCTGGATGCCTTTCAATGGAGGAATCGGCTTCCACGATGCTACATGGCAGTCATCCTTCGGCGGATCCAGGTATCAGACCAATGGCTCTCACGGATGCGTAAACCTGCCTTATGACGTGGCATCCCAGCTTTATAATCTGATCACAGCGGGAACGCCGGTGGTGTGCCATTACTAGACTACGAAGAATATAGAAAAATGAGGATAAGATCATGTATGAATTATTAAAGAAGGATGGTCTTGCCAAAAGAGGAAGATTGCATACAGTACATGGGGTCATTGAGACCCCTGTATTTATGAATGTGGGAACAGTGGCTGCCATAAAGGGAGCCGTCTCGACCACGGATTTACAGGAAATCAAGACACAGGTGGAACTTTCCAACACTTATCATCTGCATGTCCGGCCAGGGGATGAAGTGATAAAGAAACTGGGAGGCCTTCACAAGTTCATGGTCTGGGACAAGCCGATCCTGACGGATTCCGGCGGGTTCCAGGTTTTTTCTCTGGCAGGACTTCGCAGAATCAAGGAAGAGGGGGTATATTTTAACTCCCACATTGACGGAAGGAAGATATTCATGGGCCCGGAAGAGAGCATGCAGATTCAGTCGAATCTGGCCTCTACCATCGCCATGGCCTTCGATGAATGTCCGTCAAGCGTAGCCGAGAAGGGCTATATCGAGAAGTCGGTGGATCGGACGACTCGGTGGCTGATACGCTGCAAGAAAGAGATGGAGCGTCTGAACAGCCTTCCGGATACGATCAATCAGGAGCAGATGCTCTTTGGAATCAATCAGGGAGGCATCTATGAAGATATCCGTATCCGCCATGCCAAGGAGATCGCAGATCTTCATCTGGACGGATACGCCATTGGAGGGCTTGCTGTCGGCGAGTCCCATGAGGATATGTACCGGATTCTGGACGCTGTCGTGCCGCACCTTCCGCAGAATGCGCCCACTTATCTGATGGGCGTGGGAACGCCAGCCAATATTCTGGAGGCCGTGGACCGGGGCGTAGACTTCTTTGACTGCGTATATCCCAGCAGAAACGGCAGGCATGGCCACGTGTATACCAGCCACGGGAAGTTAAACCTTTACAATGCCAGATACGAGCTGGATGAGCGCCCGATCGAAGAAGGATGCGGCTGTCCTGCCTGCCGCACATATTCAAGAGCCTATATCCGCCATCTGCTGAAGGCAAAAGAGATGCTGGGAATGCGGCTGTGCGTGCTGCATAACCTGTATTTCTACAATTCCATGATGGAAGAGATCCGCCAGGCAATTGAAGAAGGACGGTATCAGGAGTATAAAAAAGAGAAGCTGGAAGGGCTTATATCCGGTAGGGAATAAATGTAAAATTTACATGAATTATACAAAATGACTTGATGAATGCGGCATTATTGTGTATGATAGCAATAGTGTTTAATGAGATTTAGGAGGAATTAGTATGTACACATTAGCAGCACAGAGTTCAGGAGGAAGTTGGGCATTACTGATTGTAGTATATGCAGTAATCTTTGGCGGTTTCTGGTTTATCTTTATAAGGCCACAGAAGAAAGAACAGAAGAGAGTTCAGTCCATGATTTCTGAGATGGAAGTAGGGGATACCGTTCTTACGACCAGCGGTTTTTATGGAGTTATAATCGATATCAGCGATGATGATGTTATCGTAGAATTCGGAAGCAACCGGAATTGCCGTATTCCGATGCAGAAAGCAGCGATCGCTCAGGTAGAGAAGGCTTCTGCCGAGTAAGAATCGCATGATAGAAGAGAATCCTGACAGGGAGACGTTTTTAAGACGTCTCCTTTTTTATTGAAACCTTACATCGTCTGTAAGTATGATTCGGTACGGCCATTTGCTATAATAAAAACAAAGAAAGGCAAGGGGGAGAAACGATGGATTGGAACAAGATACTTCAGGTCAAGAATGTCACCAAGAATTACGGGAAGGGCGAGAGCAGGACGGCAGCGCTTCGGGGCATCAGCTTTGACGTGCTGGAGGGAGAGTTTCTTGGGATCATGGGAGACAGCGGTTCCGGGAAGACCACGCTTTTAAACTGCATAGCCACCATGACCAGGCCCACGTCAGGAGAAATACTGCTAAACGGCGAGGATATCTCTGCCTTCAAGGGAGCCAGGCTTGCAAAATACAGGGGAGGAAAGATCGGCTATCTGTATCAGGAATTTGAACTTTTGGATAACCTGACGGCGAGAGAGAATATCGTGCTGCCGTTGGCGCTTCATGGAATCACGCAAAAGCAGGCGCAGGGGAGTCTTATGGAACTGGCGGGCCGGTTGGACATTGTTCCAGTGCTGGACCGGTTCCCTTCTCAGATGTCCGGAGGACAGAAGCAGCGCGTGGCGGCTGCCAGAGCGCTGATCACGCAGCCGGAGATCCTGCTGGCGGATGAGCCTACTGGAGCCCTGGACAGCCGCAATTCGAAGATTCTGCTGGATAAGATGGCGATTATCAACCGGGAGCAGAAGAAGACGATCATGATGGTGACCCATGATGCCAATGCGGCAAGCTACTGTACCAGGATTCTGTTCATACAGGATGGCCGCCTGTTCCACGAACTCAGAAGGAATCCCCGCAAAGAGGATCGCGAATCTTTCTATGAGAGGATCGTGGCAGTCATGGCCCAGCTGGGAGGAGGAAACGCAAATGTTCTTTAGGCAGATTCGGCGAAGCGCCGCAAAGAACCGGAAGAATAACAGCCTGTTTTTTGGAACTCTGGTGGCTGCAATCGTAGCCTTCTATACTTTGCTCTCACTTGAAAGCCAGGATGTCATTCGCTTCCTCAAGACGTTGGAAAGCGATGCGATAGAGAGGCTGATGCTGCTGATTCCTGTCGTATATGCAGTATCCTTGTTCTTCGTATTTTTCCTGGTCTACTTCGCGTACCGCTATCAGATGGATGGGCGAAGGAAAGAATTCGGCCTTTACCTGATGCTGGGGATGGGCCGCGGCAGGCTGTTTGCCATGCTTATGGGAGAGACGCTGTGGAACAGCCTGGTCTCTATCCTGACCGGTCTTCCGATAGCTTTGCTTCTTACAGAAGGAATCAGCCTGGCGACAGCCAAGGTGATCGGGCTTGGCATCGTCGGGCATGAGATATCCCTGTCCTTCCCTGCCGTGCTGTGGACCGTGGCAGGATTCATCCTTGTGCAGTGTATCGCAATGCTGGCCTTGTGCGCCCAGTACAGCCGAAAAGAGCCAATGGAGCTGATGCAGGCAGTCGGGCCAGAACGGCAGGCAGCGGCGGGCGAAAAGAGGAGGAAAGCCAGCCTGATTCTTGGGCTCCTTCTTCTTTTGATGGCTTACGGGGCAGGGATCCTGCTTCTTCGTGGCCTTGGCCTGCCAGTGATCGCGCTGATCTTTCTGCTTGGAGGAAGCGGAACTTTCCTGGTGTTTCAAGGCATTGGATCCTTGATTGGAGAGCGCATACAAAGAAAGGGGCCCAGCCAGCCCGGCCTTTATACCTTTACTGGCAGACAGATCCAGGAAAGCGTGGTAGATCAGTATAAGGCATTGGCTGTAGCCTCGCTGTTGCTTTTGCTGGCGCTTGCGTGCATCTCCTTTGGCATTGGCATGGCGGCAGGAAGAGGCTCGGGCGAGACAAGGACGGCGGACTTCTCGGTCAAGGGGACAGAGGCTGAGATTCAGGAAGGCATCCGAAGGCTTGACGATCCGTCCATGATAGCGGGGTATTATCCGATGTATCTCGGACATATGGATATAGATGCGCATGCATATTCCTTAAAAGGCCTGCAGGAAGCGATCCTGAAGCAGCCGGAAAGCACGCAGAAAAGCAGCCTTCAGGATCATCTGGGGTATGGACTGGAATATGTCATATCCGAGGCCAGTTATAACCAGCTGCGCGCCTCCATAGGAAAAGATCCCATAGAACTGGGACCGGATGGGATTGGGCTGTATACATCCATGAAGGATGACCGGGCATTTACAGACCTTCTGGAACACACGTTAAAGAGCAGGCCCGAAGTGAGCGTCGACGGGCAGGATTACAGGCTGGTTCCAGAACTTTACAGCGATAATGTGGTAGCGGACAGGGAAATTACGCTCTATATAGCCTTTATCGTGCCGGATGAGAAGTATCTGGCCTGGACCAAAGACGGGCAGGAGCCCTTCTGCTGGAATATGACGGTGAGCCAGGAGGCCGTAGATGAACTGGGGCTTATGCAGGCAATTCAGAAGGTGGATGAAAGACTTTCCTCTACCGGACTGGAATATGAAAGCTATCTCAGCGGGATCGGCAGGAACCTGTTCTATACAGTGGCATCCAGTTATCTGTCCATCTATCTCGGCGTGCTGTTCCTGCTGATCTCCAATACGGTTATCGGCCTTAAGTATCTGATGCAGCAGCATGCGTGCAGGCAGCGGTACCGGACGCTGCTCATGCTGGGGGCAGGGACAGGGGAACTGTGCAGGTGCGCGGGGCGCCAGATTGGCATCTTTTTCCTGCTGGCCATTGGCGTGGCGGCCATCAACTCCATTTTTGCAGTGTGGTCCATGTTTGGCAGTTTTATGAGGCTGCCGGCGGGGACGGCTGCTTCCAAAGTTTTTTTGATGGCAGGGGTTGCATTTCTACTGTTTCTTGTGTTTGAATGGATCTATATCCATGTTGTCATAAGCGCCAGCCACCGGGAGATACGGACGCTTCGGGCAACAGACGGGAGGAATGCCTTGTGAGCAGGATTATAGTAGTGGAAGATGACAGATATCTGAGAGAAGAATTGGTAACGACATTTGAAAGGAAGGGATACTCGGCATGGGGTATCTCTTCCTTTGATGAGGCAGAAAAGGAAATCCTTGCGTACGCTCCGGATCTGGCGGTGCTGGATCTCAACCTGCCTGGAAGGTCCGGATTCGAGCTTTGCAGGCGGCTGAAGGCAAGGGCGGCATTTCCTATTCTGATTTTGACGGCCCGGGATGCCCTGGCAGATGAACTGCATGCGTTGGGACTTGGGGCAGACGACTTTCTTACGAAGCCGTGCCATCCGGACCGGCTAATAGCCCGTGTGGCCCGCCTGATAAAGACCTATGGAAGAGTGCACGATTCCTTGCAGGCAGGGAGCCTCATCCTGGATCTGGACGCAGGCAGGGCGGCCTTTAAGGACAGGCATACGGATCTGACGGAGACAGAAGGAAAGATTCTTAAGATGCTGATGGAATATTATCCACAGACGGTTCCAAAAGAAGAATTATTCGAAAGGCTGTGGGGCGGCAGCGAATATGTGGATGACAATATCCTGCAAGTGAATATGGCAAGGCTTCGAAAGAGCATGGATCACATCGGCTTGCGGGAGGCGATCCGTACGGTGCGCGCCCGGGGCTATCGGCTGGAGGTGGAAAGATATGAGGGAGAATAGATGGAAGATCAGGCAGGAACTGCCGTGGATCATCCTGGTGGCTGCAAGCGAAGGCTTCTTTACCTTCGTACTATGGCTGACCGCGCCGGATGCCTTCGGAAGCATCGCTGTGATGGCTGCCATCTTTGCCGTGCTGGTCATCACTTCCGGGTGCATCATAGGGAAGAAGCGGCAGGAAAGGCAGATGGATGCGATGCAGGCATGCCGCGAAGAACTGGAAGAAGCGGCAAGGAACTGTCAGAAGCAGGAAATGCAGGACTATCAGGAGTATATCGAGGCATGGACGCATGAAGTCAAGACGCCGCTATCCCTGGCTACGCTGGTGCTTGATAACCACAGGGAAGAGATGTCTCCCTATGTCTATGACCGGATGGCTCATGTCCATCATGCCATCAGCGGCAATGTGGACAGAATCCTGTACTATGCAAGGCTTCAGGCGGATCATGTGGATTATAAGTTCGAGAGGCTGGATCTGGAGACTTGCGTCAGAGAGAGTCTGGATGAGTTCCTTCCCATCGCAAAGGAACGGGGAATTGACGTAAAGACTGATATTGCGTCCATAGAAGTGATAAGCGACCGGAAGGTGCTTGCCTTCATGCTTGCACAGATCTTCAGCAATGCTCTCAAGTATGCTGACCAGGAATCCGGCCGGGTAAGCGTGGCTGGCTGGATGGATGCCAAGGAGGAAGGCAAGGCACATCTGAAAGTCAGGGACAACGGGAATGGCGTGCCTTATGAGGATCTTCCCTTTATTTTCGATAAGGGATTCACCGGGCATAGGACAGACTTCCGGAATTCTACAGGCATGGGACTTTATTTTGTAAAGAAGTATGCGGAAAAACTGGCAATCCAGGTGAAGATCGACGAGGCATCTACGTCTGACAGGGGATTTGGGATTGAATTGATTTTATAAAGTAATATTTTCCTTGAAAACAGGAATACTTACAATATGTATTCCAAATATTTCAAGGAAGGGAGAACTGTTATGAAATTAAAGAGAATCCTGGCGGCAGGACTGATATTATCTATGACCGCTGGCATGGCTATGACCGGATGCGGAAAGAAGGAGGAAGGAAAAGCATCCGTCTATTACCTGAACTTTAAGCCGGAGGTGGCAAAGCAGTGGGAAGAGATCGCGAAAGAGTATAAGAAAGAAACCGGGGTAGAGGTAAAGGTGGTGACAGCTGCCTCCGGCACTTATGAATCAACGCTTAAGTCCGAGGTCGCCAAGAAGAATCCGCCGACCCTGTTTCAGGTAAACGGGCCCATCGGCTATCACAACTGGAAAGATTACTGCCTGGATCTGGCAGATACGGAAGTCTATAATAATCTGACAGACAAGGATATGGCGATCCGGGGCGTGGATGGCAAGGGCGTTTATGGAATCCCATACGTGGTAGAGGGATATGGCATCATTTATAACGATGCGATCATGAAGAAGTATTTTGCACTGCCGCAAAAGGCGGTAGAGATCGGTTCAGCAGAAGAGATTAAAGATTTTGAAACCTTGAAAGCAGTAGTGGAAGATATGACCAGGCATAAGGACGAACTGGGCATTGAAGGCGTATTCTCCTCCACTTCTTTTGCGGCAGGGGAGGATTGGAGATGGCAGACCCATCTTGCCAACGTTCCGATCTACTACGAGTATCAGGAAAGCGGCGTGACAGACAAAGAGAAGATTGACTTTACCTACAACAAGAACTTTCAGAATATCTTCGATCTGTACCTGAATAACTCTTGTACGGAACCTGGACTTGTAGGCTCCAAGACGGTGGAAGACTCCATGGCGGAATTCGCCCTTGGCAAATCAGCCATGGTTCAGAACGGCAACTGGGGATGGGGACAAGTCTCTGACGTTAAAGGCAATGTCGTAAAGGAAGAGGATGTAAAATTCCTTCCAATCTATACAGGAATGGATGAGGATGCAAAACAGGGCCTGTGCATCGGCACAGAAAACTTCTGGTGCGTCAACAGCAAGGTGGATGAAGCCAAGAGGCAGGCTGCCATTGAATTCCTGAATTGGCTGACCAATGAGGAGAAGGGCAAGAAGGAAATGGTCAAGCTTGGATTCATTTCCCCATTTAAGACGTTTGGCGAGGATGAGCAGCCGGATGATCCGCTGGCAAAAGAAGTGGTCAGATATATGAATGACAATGGACTTGAAACCATATCCTGGAATTTTACCTCATTTCCAAGCCAGACCTTCAAGGATAATTTCGGCGCTTCCCTGCTGGAATACGCCCAGGGAAGCAAGGAATGGAAAGCGGTGGTATCTGATATGAAAAAGGACTGGGCTGCGGAAAAAGCCAATTCATCGGACGGTGAATAGGGAAGGAGCAAGTTATGCAGAAGACCTTAAAGAGATATTTTCCTATTTTCGTGCTTCCGACCCTGCTGGCATTTGCGGTCGCGTTCCTGATTCCGTTCATAATGGGAATCTATCTGTCGTTCTGTAACTTTACAACCGTGATCGATGCAAGATTCACAGGCATCAGCAATTATGCCAGGATGTTCTCAAACCAGGACTTCCTGTCAGCGTTGTCCTTTACGGCAAGATTTACAGTTGTTTCAGTCATCCTGATCAATGCAGGCGCTTTTCTTCTGGCGCTTGCGCTTACAAAAGGAATCAAGGGAACCAATCTTTACCGAACCGTATTCTTTATGCCCAATCTGATCGGCGGCATCGTGCTGGGATATATCTGGCAGCTGATCATCAACGCGGTGCTTCTGCGATCCGGGGTTACCATAACCACCAGCGCAAAGTACGGCTTCTGGGGGCTGGTGATCCTCATGGGCTGGCAGATGATCGGATATATGATGATCATCTATATCGCTGGCATCCAGAGCATTTCCACAGAACTGATGGAAGCGGCAAAGATAGACGGGGCTACGAATCTTCAGATATTGGGAAAGATTACGATCCCGCTGGTCATGCCTTCCATCACCATCTGCCTGTTCCTGACGCTTACCAACTCCTTCAAACTGTTTGAAGGAGTTGGTAAGCGTCAGGAACAGGCAGACGCA
>ERZ773118.1459-NODE-1459-length-12429-cov-27.8907_pt1 | contig 12429 bp, 7 predicted proteins | sample MGYA00580562_ERZ773118 | MGnify/ENA primary metagenome ERZ773118 (study PRJEB29015, sample SAMEA2737878) | human gut metagenome | biome: human gut; feature: human-associated habitat; material: faeces | place: China | collected 2012 ... | reverse complement strand
TTGCGTATTGTTTCACTCATCACACAATTTCTCCTTTCCTTTTTCCTCTAGTATATCACTTCCTCCATGTCTTGAAAAAGTTTGTTACGCAGCAAGCTGCGGGGAATTAAACCCTCTTTTTGATTAAATTGGGATAACTCCCATGCTAACCTTTCATTAACATCTGTATATCCTAAATTTATTGCATTTAAAATCAAAGTAGCATAACATAAATCATATAGCCCATTCACTATCCTTCTCGATATATTATCGCGAGATTTATTCTCATTATTGATCCTATCAATTTCTAATGATATATCCTCACATCTAGTCTCGATAATTTTTATGGCATCTTCTTTTTTGAGGTTATTCTTATTTAATTTATTTAGGAACAGATGAAAATCTATAATTCGTTTGAGTTTATTACAGAATATATTAACGCTTTCGTCTGTATCTTTTATCTCATCTTCAGCATTCAGTTTAATTGTTGTGCTATTCTTTTCAAAATCTATTGATTTGATAAAACCAGGAGATACATATTTCCAAAAAACGCGTTTTTCTCCTCTAACATCTGGGTTTAACACAATAAATAAAATCCCTGGATCTGCAGTTACTTCTTTAGCGATAAATGCCGGAAAGGCTAAACTTTTTAAACTATACGAAATTATGCCGTTAGTTTCTGTATAATTATGTGTTCCTTTTATCTGGACTATAAAATTTTGTTCTGGACATCTAGATATTTCAGGATTCGAAACAAATTCAAATGTACCATCATGATTGGGCCATTTATCATCACAGGAAAAGTTAGTATTAATTTTCCCATCTGAGGCCAAAAATGTTTCTAAGGCTGAAACAGCCGCACGATCTTCAGCTGAACGTTCAGAGTGAGTTGAAATATGACGTCTGATTAAATCACTATTGTTTAAATGCAAAATGGTCACCTCGTTTTAAATATCATTTGAACTTCCACTATTTTTTAGTCCGTACTAATTCGACACAAACCTCGCAGTGTGGTGAGTGGATAATAATAATGGCGAAAACATATAATTCTCCCTTAGTGGAAACCTTTCGTCAGAATCCTAATAATTATTTTTTCCCTCCAACTTATCTAATTCCCCTATACTCTCTAAAAAATGACATTCCACCGGAGATAATATATATTCCTGATTTCTTTTATACTTTTCATACTCCAAATGTGCTTTCTCTAATGCTTGCTGATGTGTTACTTTCCCCTTTGTTGTTAATATATCTCGTCTGGTCATCCTAAGGTAATCATCAATCGTCTCCAGCCAGTCTTTCATATACATTGGTTCCTGATTTAAAGCATGTACCTCTGCAATATCCAAATATGCCGCGACAATTTTATTGAGTGCATCCAACTCTTTTTCATCAAGATAATTTTTCGCCACTTCTACATCAGAGCGTTTTATACGGTTGCCGCTCCATGTAGTCAGCCCCATATTATCTTTATCCGCATCTGCCCTTTGGTAAATCACCTCTGCCGCAGTATGCTTATGTGCTGCCCAATGCATTTTATTCTGCACCTGTTTAAAAAACAACACTGAACTTTCTGCCTTAGGATTGTAGTCAATACTGGTCGCATAGATTTCCAGAACTTTTCGCCAAAATACTTTTTCTGAAGATCTAATATCACGGATACGTGATATTAGTTCTTCAAAATAATTGCCGCCTCCAAGGTTCTTCAAGCGATCATCATCTAAGGCAAACCCCTTTTTCATATATTCTTTTAAAATATTCGTGGCCCAGATTCTGAATTGTGTTCCTCTAAGGGACTTTACACGGTATCCGACCGAAATGATCACGTCAAGATTATAGAAATCAATCTGTCGTTCAACAGTTCTATTTCCTTCTTTTTGAACCGTTGCAAATTTTGCAACAGTTGCTTCCGCCAATAACTCACCTTCTGAAAAAATATTTTTGATATGCCTGGATATTGTAGACTTATTCTTTTGAAATAGCTCTGCAATCTGATCCAACGAGAGCCACACTGTGTCATTATCAAATGTAACTTCAACTTTAGTGATTCCGTCTTCAGTTGTGTACATTAAAATACTTGATTTTTCCAAATTTCTTCTCCCCTCAAAAAATTTGATAGTAATTATTTCACATTTTCCTAATAATCATAAATATAATATTCCATTCAAATTCGTCCACAAATATTGACCGAATACAGTAGCATAAATATATTTATAATTACCTATAAGATAAATTTGACCTTCTGATATAAACACATCTCTGATCATATAAATTATCTATTTTCGTTGGATTATATCCGTATGTACTTAAAATAAATTCAACATCAGCCGTTGTTGTTCTTGATTTCGAACCAATAACGATTTCACCTGTTAAATCATTCGCTACATTTGAAAATGAAAGTTCATAGTATGAACATATATTATCTTTAGTAACTCGATATTTCAATTCACCTAATTCAAAATTATTATTTTTGTAAGCTACCTTGCTCTATTATCTTTATTTTCTCATCAATCAGGAATCATCAAATTTAAGATTTCTAATCGCTTTAACCGTATTTTTTCTTAACATATCTATTTGTTTTTCAGGTGCTTGTAGTAGTAATAATGGTAATACTACAGAATCCATATAAGCTAAATTATTTTTTTCCTGAACTAAATAAAAGGTGTGTTTTAACAATGCAAAATCCGTATCCTCATTAATGATAATTCCCAAAATCTTCTTATATTCATAATAATAACTTTTTCCGACCTCGTCATAGAAATCTTCACGAATTTCATCACTTATCTGTTGGCAGAAAGCAACTGCAGTATCTATATTCTTTTTATATACTTCATAAATATGAATGGAAAAAATCATCAATTCACGAACAATCCAGAAAAACTCTCCTCTGGTTTCCGCTTCTGGACGTTCCTGTTTTTCATGTTCATTACCCAGAATATATATCAATTTATCTAATTCATGATTCTCTAAAAATTTGAATTGCAAGTAAGAATCTATTCTATACATGTATTCCATATTTTTAGACCAAAAATCCCTCTTACGTGTCATCATATGAAAGAAATCCATACCCAAGGCACTCAGTCTATATTTATCTGCAAACTTTGCACATAAAAGGCATAGTAATTCACGTTTTTCGGGATTCCAATATGGTATTATTTCATTTTCCTTAACATCGTTCCAAAACATACGAAGCTTAGGTCTCGAATAATCACTGCCATCTGCCAACTTGTCTGGTACACGATTATTCAACAAATCTCCATATATATATCCCAAAGCATGCATCATTTTCGTTAGAATACAATCTAATGGAATACTATCTTCAACATCATATTGACATATTAACCGTTTTATGAATTCAAGGAATTCTTTTATATATAACTCTATTAATCCTATAGTATATAGCTTCATCCAGTATTCCGCTTCCATTTTTTCCTTTATTAAGGGATATTCTTCCTGTGGTTGTATTTTGGCAGCTATAAGCAGCATGCATTCATATACCTGCTGTATTTCTGATACGTCATCTGCATCTAAGATATTCAAATACATAAGACAGGAATCAATCATAATTGGTCCCGTTACATTCATGACAACCTGTGGAAGTAATTTCATTTCCCATTGGAATGCTTTACGTTCTAATTTTTCATCCTTATTATCATGCGCAATACGAGCCATTTCATCAATAATCTCCGCAAAAAACACAGGGTTGCTCTCTATTATATATTTTTTAGAATAATATAATTTTTTTACCCCCTCGTAATCCTGAGACACATGCAAACAATACATATTTGAATGAAGAATACTCTTCCACAAAGTTGGATATGAATCAACCTTAATTCTTTTAAAAAAACAATCTAATTGATTGATAAATCTTTTTTGGTCTTTACAACTCTTACGAACCTTCTCCAACATACATTGAAAAAGTGCATCTATATTCTCAATCTGTTCCAGTTCCATCCACTGCTTATTACTAAAGTATTGTTCAGAAATTTTAAAGTAACTCTCCAATTGCTCAATTGAATCTATATTAAGCATCAGCATCTCATTATAAACAGAAAATGCTGATTTATTCATTAAAGAATCTGGAATTAAATTTTCTATTTGTTCTTGATTTAGTTGAAAAATTTCATCATCATAAATATTGTTGCCCTTGCATTGCTTCATATAATTTTCAAAGAAAATCAAGGATATATTGAGATTAATCATTGCAAGCTTAATACCAAATAAAATAATTACAGTCCATACTTTATTATCTTCTTGCGCATACTTCCATATTTTTTCCAATCTATCATTTAGATCTGCTACTTCTCCATCAGTTTTCCAGACTATAAAATATAGTTGTACTACTCTTAACAAACATTTCATAAATAGCGACATTTTTTCAGGCAATGGTGTTTCCTTCCAAAAAGATTCTACCTGTATAGAATAGTTTTTTACTTCCTGTTCTATCATTTCTTCCATTAATTGTATGCAAAACCAACCCATAGAATCAAAATCTTCTAGTCTGTAGAAATAGGATATCAAATTCGAGATGTCTAGCGGTTCTAATACTTGTTTTTTCAGATTTTGTATCATATATTGATCAATACTGTTTTTTTCTTCTATCTGTAATTGTTCTTCAGCATAAGATTCCAATATATTATTGGAGCAATAATAATCATCTCCCTCAAGATAAATCCATCTGTTTTTCAGCTTTTCGAGACACTTATCGCTATCTTCAACTTCTTCCGGTATAGATGCAATCTGCGCAACCCACGCTTTATTAACACGTCTATTTATATAAAGCATTCGATAATAGAGTCTTCTCGTTTGTTCATCATCTATCGCTTCAATAAACATTAATTTCATTTGTTCTTCTATCGACACAGTCTTCCTTGAAATAACTGTCAGGAATACTTCATCATCAATTTTCCATCCATTCCTCTCCATCCGATACACCACTTCCATGACAACAGGCGGCAAAGAGCCACACACCTCTATAAAGCTCTCATACCCTCTAGTTTTCAGCAAATTGTCTGGCGCTCCATGTTTTTTCATTATTTCAGTAATTTCTTCTTTATCAAGTCCCTTTAATTCGATAGATATAATTTCTTCTTTATTGATATATCCCCTTATATAATCTTCAAGATTTTCATATCCACTAGAAATTAATTTACAGTTTACTTTCTTGCATTCTTTTAAGATCTGCAAACATTTATCCTTAACTTCGATATTCGCGATATTAGGAATCCCATCTAAAATTAAAACACTACCATCTTGCAAATTCAATTCCTGTACATTTATGTTAATGAATTCTTTTTCCTTAACTGTAATCCACAAATATGTAGATAGTTTTTCTGCAATACGTATTAACGTTTGAGTTTTTCCTGTAAACATTTTTCCGTAAATATGAATCCATGCATATTTTTTTAATTTTGATGTTATACCTTTTACATATAGATTCTTTTCACTACCATCAAAGTACTTAAATGGTTGCGTCCCTACTATACTATTTTTTTGTACTGTTATTTGTATCCTATTTAAACTATCACTTCCCATAGTATTTTGTTGCATATGTTGCTCATGTTCATGTAAAGCACGAATAATATTCTGTTCACTTTTTTGTACGTCAGCTTTTGATGCCATAGATGCTTTTACACTATTAAACTCACTTTTCATATCCTGGTGCAATAGATTTGCTAAGGCTATACTCTCTGAACCCAGAAAAGAATGCGAAATAAAATTACAGATATCTTCAATTTTACTATAAAATTCACGAATATCTGCATTTTCCATAACGCCAATTGTTTTTCCACGCTCTTTCAGATATTCTGCTGTATTTTGACATAGTTTATAAATTAATTCATCAGATGTCATTTTAAGTGCACTATCACCCTGAAAGACATACTGAAAGATTTGTTCGATTGGTTTCATATTTTTTAAATAGGATTGCATTGCATCTGTATCAAAAATCCTACTTTGTTCTTGCATTCTTGCTAATTCTCTACTGACACTCTGTTTTGCATTTTCTTTTATCTGTTTGAGTTTTTTGGATTCTAAATTTATTCCCTTACCAACTACATCATATATGATAGAAGAAAATATATTAATAACTACAGAAACAATTAATCCATTCATATTATTATTTCCTCCTAATATCTATTAATCAATTTTATGCACCTACTTTATAGAACCAAGCCTATTTTCGACATAATTCCACGCAGACTTCACAGTGTGGTGAGGGTGTGATTCGGATTCCTGAAAGGCGCAGTTTGGTCTTGGCGGAAACCATGTTTTTCATACATACCTCATCCAAACTTTAATTACGCAACAGACTGTGACACAATTATTCCAGTTCTTCTTTGCCTTTCCAACACACTACTATCGTTTTAAGATAACGTGTTGCTAACAATAAAAGGACTACCTATTTCTCAACGGACCCATTATTCTAATAATTTTTTGGAAGATAACATTATACAAATTCTACTTCTGATTCATCAAACCATTTATTAGAAAGGACTGTTTGTTTTACTAATTCTTTATCCTTCGTATACGCCACCAATGCCAGGCTATCTTTTGCTCGCGTACATGCAACATAAAACAGTCTCCGAGTTCGTGAAATACTATTATCTTTTCCCTGTTTCTCATTATCAAAATCCGTATCACTCATTTCTTTTGCACCAAACAATTTTTCATAACTAAATAGGTTACCCTCTGCCTCAGCATCATCCATAATAACCATGACTCGAGGATACTCCAATCCTTTAACACCTTGATGTGTTGAAAATGATGATTTCCCTTCTGCATATAAACAGTAGTTCTTCATTTCACTCACAGATGTAGATAATGCTTGTTTTAAAGCTTCTACTGTAGAATCTTGCTCCTGCTCGCAATCTAACACTATATGTTCCATTCGTTCCGAAAGATTAAATATTCCAGTCCGGTCTATTTCTTTAAATACATCTATGCAAGTTGGCATTTTTTCACCTTCAAACAACCTACATAGTGATTCCTTTGCTTCATTAGCAGTTTGTAGGCATTGTCTTTGATTTGCGCTCTCTCTTTGCAAATTATCTCTACTAAGCAACGGTGAATATCGTTTAATAATTTTCGCAACTTCAAATTTATTTCCTTCACTATTGGCATCAACCAACGGAAATATTATTTGTGAAAATATTTTTGCCTCTGGCAAGCTTCCATCTAAAACACTTTGTGCTATTCTCTTATTTTTATATAATGGTAAAAACAAATTTAAAAAATTCAGCCGCCTCGCTGCCATATAATGTTCAAGAATTAGACTCTGATACGCATTCTCATTTTTCCATTCCACATCTAATGATAACTGTGACATCCTTTTAGCAACCTCTAATTCTACTTTCTGCTTGTCTCCCAACGAGTCTGCTATGAAAAGATGTACTATGCCTTTTTTTGCATCTGTTCGTTCCCGTTGCTCCTTATCATCCACACATCTTCTGATAGAATTGGCTAATTGAACTATTCTTCTAGCACTTCTATGGTTCATTACCTTTACCGGCTTAATCCAACTATCCGGAATGCTATCCTCTAAATTTTCTTTACCATCCAGATATATTTTCTGCATCGTGTCACCAAACATTCCTATAATAATTTTATCCTTGTTTTTTGCATAAACATCAAGTAAAGCATCAACCAATTCTTTTTTCGTATCTTGACTTTCGTCGATTAGTAAAATGGGAAATTTGCTTATTAATATCTGTTGCATAGTAGCTTTACATTTAATAAATTCTGACCCCATTTTAATAACATCTGCATGGTCCAATGAATCATATCCACTATTTTCTCCATTAGGATTATATGAAAATTTACGCACTGAATCTATTTTCTCTAATCTCTTTTTATAACTTTCAATTTTACTTAACCTTGTTTGAGATGCCTTAGTACCCTTTCTCCCTTTAGCTTCCTCAATTTCTGTCTCTTCAAGCTTTTTCTGAATATTATTCTTTATCCAAATCCGGATATCTTTCTGATATGGACAAATAAGTTCCCATAAAAAGCTATGAATTGTAGAAACAAAAAAGATGGGGCTATACTCAACACGATTTAATATTTCATTACAAGCAGCATTTGTATAAGTAATAACCGCAATCTGTTTAGAATAAATATTCAATTCAATTCCAAATTGCTCTTGAATAAAATTTAATGTCTTTACAAGACTATATGTCTTCCCGGAACCAGCTCCTGCATATGTAAAAAAACTCTTTGGGCATTTCCAGTCCAAACATGATCGTATCTCCTCGTCCACATGATCATCTAAATGATTGTCGTCCATAGACACCAATTCTTTGCCGGCCATTTATCTCCCCCCTAATTATGCTTGTCTAACAAATCTTGTAACCAAAGTAATCCCTCGTTAATGTAATTTGGAACCTGTAAAGTTTGAGGATCCACGGAATAAATTAAATCTAGTGCAAAACCAGCTTTTGGCACATTCTCGCCACGAAATAAATTATAAATTTTCTCATGGAAACTTTCAAAATCAAGTCCTTCATTACAGATACCATAAATAGCTTCCATCAAACCTTCTCCTGTTGTTGTGGAAAATAAATTAAAATTAGAGTAAACTAAACTGTCTTCAAATGTGCTTGGTAATGCTTCGCATATTTTACCATTATATTTCAAATCAATTGGTATTTGATATGCAATTCTCATTTTGAATGAATATGGAGTTGTAAAACTCTTTTCTTTTTTCTTCTCTGAGATATCCAACAATTTATCCAATGACTTCTCTTTAAGCACCCATTGAGTAATTGCATAATTTGTGCTTATAATTCCTTTATCTCTTTGTGGAAGCGTGTGTTTATGATGTCCGGTGGGTTCCCCCGAATCAATATCAGTTATTATTAATGTCGGTAAACACATTTTCTCAATCAATGGTTTTAATCGCTGCGAATGTCTTCCATTTATCTCCAGCAACGTAATATATCTTTGATTCAATTCTTGATATTTATTTCGTATAAAATGGGGTAGCAACATATATTCTGCAGAACCTTCTACTAAAATTGCAGCATCTGCAAAAAACAAATCACAATGAGTTGTTCTTAAGTAACGAGTAATAAACCGTGTTGTCTCATTATCTTCTCCGAATACACCTGACAAATTAATAACCTTACTTACCGGAACAATACAGTCTTTTGTGGCTGGCAACCTTTTAAAATATCTTAAATCTTTAAAATCTACCTCTCTTGCTATATGGCTTGAATGTGAACTGATAACAAGCTGTGTTTGAAAATTACCATGTGCCTTCAAAAACTGACTATTAGTAAGAACATCATATGCCTTCTTAATGAATACCTGTTGGACTTGAACATGTAAATGAGCTTCTGGTTCTTCCAACAAAACAATGTGTAATGGTTCAATCCTTTCTTCCAGTAATTCTTTGTTCGCCTTCCCTGTTCTCATCCAATCATCTCTAAAACGCATTAAAAGAAATACCATAGAAATCAAATTTTGATACCCCAAACCATTATACTTTTCTGGAAGTCTCAATTTTTCTTTTGAATTAAGTGCATACTGAACAGCTGCTTCATGATTTAAACTATTTGATACACTTACCTTTGATTCAATTGTTATCCTTGGATCATTAACTCCCGGATAGCCCAAATCTTCTAATTCTAATATTGCATTATGAAATTTATCAGCCAGAGTATCATTAAAGACCTTTTTTGCTTTTTCCATCGCTTGAAGTGTTTTCAGATCCTCTGGCGATGGTTCATTTTCCGGATCCAAATGTTTATCATAATAGCTTTTTAATTGACTCGATAGATTCTGTGTATGATAATTGGCTTCTCCTGCACTCTCGTCTCCAGTATCAGAAAACCCTCTTTGTGCGCCTATAATATCTATTTTTATCAATCCCAGCAACGGATTTGATGTTGTACACTCCATCAAGTAATCTGTAGGTTGCAAATCATCATCATTCATCTTACTTGGATCGAGAACATACGCTTTTACCTCAAATAACGTATTAAATAAATCTCCTTTTCCTAAATACTCACATAGATTTTGAGGCCACAGAGCCAGTTTTACTTTTTTTGAACTAGCGCAAGTCTTCACTGCTGTCTCAAATGCTTCTTTATATGAAACACATAATTTTTCTACATTCTTTGGCAAATAAATAAATCTAACCCCTAAAACACCACCGTTCCAATCCAATGTGGGTATTATATTAGATACATAATGCAGTTCATTATCCTTAACATCAATCCATACATCCAGCGCTGGCATTATCTGTTCCATCTCCTGCATACATCCTTCAAAATCAAAATTCCCACCATTTATCCATACTTTCCCAATATCATCTAATTTTTTTCTATTAGATAGTGTAATATCATTAAAAACAAACTTTCTAGCAGATAAAAATTTTGCCAAAGCATCCATTGCTGAAGTTTTTCCACTATTATTTGCACCAACAAAAACTGTAGTTTTATCACTCAATTCAATCTTACAGCATTTCAACTTTCTAAAGTTCTGAATATCAAATCGCTTTATGTGCATTACAAATTCTCCCTTTTTGATTCTATTCTTTATACCCCAAACGAAGTATTATATTTTATATTACTCACTTTTCTGTTCATTTAACTCAGCTTCAATTTCTTCAATAGTTGGTAGTGTGCCTTTAAAATCCTCTGGTATCAGATTAGAAAGTTCGTATTCTGATATACCCAATGGTTGACTGCTAGACTCTATTGCGTATTTCGCCTGAATATTGTCTTTAGATTTACAAACCAATAATCCTAATGTTGGTGCATCCATATCAGTTTTTAATATGTGATTAACTGCAACCACATATGTTCCAAGTTGTCCTGTAAAAGATGGTTCAAATGCCGTAACTTTTACTTCAACAACTACATAACAGTGCAATTTTATATTATAAAACAACATATCAATAAAATTTTCTGTATCGCCAATTTCTATTCTATATTCACGTCCAACAAATGCAAAACCACTCCCAAGCTCTAGCAAAAATGCTGTAAGATTATCCATCAAAGCATCTTTCAGTTCTTTTTCATTATAATTCTGAGTCAATGTAATAAAATCAAAATTGTATGGGTCTTTCGTAAGCTCCTGTGCTAAATCACTTCGTATCGATGGAAGTGTAAGTTCAAAATTAGTAACTGCTTTTCCTTGCCTGTCAAAAAGTTTCGTATCAAGAAAATTTAGCAATACAGCCCTTGACCAATTGTTTTCTAATGTCTTTTGTACAAAAAACAATGCCTTCTGCTGGTCATCCCTACATTTATCCATAATAACCTTATGATGCCCCCACGGAATCATAAAAATTATATTCTTCTCTATTTGTGCACCAACTTGGGGCGTAATTTCATTTTTAAAAATTTGTGCATCAAGTTGGTGCGTAATTTCTACATTCGAATACAGCCTATAAAACTGATTCATATACTGTAAATTTCTTGGCGAAAATGACTTGATTTCCGGCAATTCTTCTACTAAATCTTTACTTATTTTTTGATAAACATGGCTGCCCCAAGATACATTCTTTTTCTATGGTGACCCGTTTTGTCAAGACAGTTTTTTAATAAATTTATCGTTAGGTGGCAAACGTACGTTCCTGTAAAATATTGGAACATACTATCCCTTGCTTCCCTTAATGATAATGGACTTGGGGATAATCAATGTGTCAAGGACCTGCCGCGAAGCGGTGCTTGCATCCTTGATACATTGATTATACTCAAGTAATATTCTGACAGGGAAGGAAGTTATTCCCTGTCAAAATACACTCCAGCAGGTGTTTTGTAGCCTAAACTCTGATGTGGGCGCTTGTTGTTGTAAAAATCCATATATTTACGGATTCCCAACCGTGCTTCCCTGGGATAGCTATAGTCTTTCAGATAGATATCTTCATATTTCAGACTACGCCAAAAACGTTCGATAAAGATATTGTCATATGCCCGTCCCCTATGGTCCATGCTAATCAGAACTCCTGCTTCTAAAAATAAATTAATATATTTGGGACTGGTAAAATGGCTCCCCTGATCGCTGTTCATGATACTGGGCCTGGCGTCCCTCAGAGCGTATTTACAGGCTTCCAATACGAATGGAATTTCCAGGGTGTCATTCATTGTCCATGAAAGCACATATCTTGAATACCAGTCAATAATAGCTGTCAGATAAAGCCAGCTTTTCCGTATTGGAATATAAGTGATATCAATGCTCCAGACATGGTTGGGATAACTGGCCTGCACATCCTTTAAGAGATAAGGATAGATTTTATTAGCCGGGTTGGGCTTACTGGTATTCTGTCTGGGATAAACAGCCTGTATGCCCATCTCCTGCATGCGGGATAGCACGGTCTTTTTATCTGCATGAAAGCCATAGCAGCTTTCTAACCATGCGGTAATTCGGCGATATCCAAATTCAGGGTGCTTGAGAGTATGAAAGTTTTTCTGTAAATAGCTATTAAGCATTAGGTCTTCTATGATA
>ERZ773118.1458-NODE-1458-length-12442-cov-67.4779_pt1 | contig 12442 bp, 8 predicted proteins | sample MGYA00580562_ERZ773118 | MGnify/ENA primary metagenome ERZ773118 (study PRJEB29015, sample SAMEA2737878) | human gut metagenome | biome: human gut; feature: human-associated habitat; material: faeces | place: China | collected 2012 ... | reverse complement strand
TGCTTAAATTAAAGAATAAAGCTCAAACCAAACTTCATAACGAAGTCCAGGACAGCAATCATCACGCCAATCGCAATCGACATGAAAAGCACTGCCACAGTCTGTTTTGCCACGGTTTCCTTGTCAGCAAAGACGATTTTCTTGTACTCTTTCTTCAGCCCGTGAAAAAAGCTAGGCTTTTTGTCCTTCTTAGCTGCCTTCTTCTCAACCTTGTCAGCCTTGGCCGTTTTCTCTGTGGTTTCTACAGCGTTAACTGTATTCTCTTCCATAATTTCACGTCCTTTACTGAGCAGGATTACTTTGTTTCCTTATGCATGGTATGCTTCTTGCAGAATCTGCAGTACTTCTTTGTTTCCATACGGTCCGGATGAGTTTTCTTGTCCTTAGTCATGTTGTAGTTGCGTTGTTTGCATTCTGTACATGCCAGTGTAATTTTTGTGCGCACGACTTCCACCTCCACTTATATTATCGTAGTTCACATTTGCCGCTCAGGTACTTATTTTTGAGCATAAAAAAAAGACCTAAGCTCTTCCATTCGCCCGTTTACTATACCATAGAAATGTCCGTACGTCAAGGGATATATCATAAAATCATCATCATCATCATTGTCCATGGCCAATGAATATGGTTACAAAATAAACATGCTCTGCCCCGGCCTTTCTAAGAGCCCGTGTACACGCTTCAATGGTACTGCCCGTGGTATAGATATCGTCCACCAATATAATATTTTTCATACCGGAGGGCAGGACGGACGCCGTGAAAGCCTGCTCCAGGTTCTTTAACCGGCCGCCGGAGTCCAGGGATTTCTGGGGAGCTGTCTTTCGTGTTCGTTTCAGAATAGAAGTATTTACGGGAATTCCCAGGGGACCGGAAAGGCGCCGGGCTAATTCCTCTGCCTGGTTAAATCCCCTTTCCCGGCGCCGGGACGGATGGACCGGCACAGGGATAAGGACATCTCCGTCCATGAAGCGGATTCGTTTTCCCATTTTCCTGACCATGGCCTCGCTGTAGAAATCCAGATATTCCCTTCTATTATTATACTTAATCCGGGCCATGGAACGGCTGGCTGTGTCATCGTAATTGATAAGGCTCAGTCCGTAATCAAAGCTGCGCTTATGTCTGGTACAGTCATAGCAGTATTCAATAGTCTCATCCAGAACTTCCTTTCCGCACTTCTTGCAGACAGGGCGGCGTACCCATGACAGCTTTGTCATGCAGCCCGGACATATGAGGTCTCCTTTGGGCAGGACAATACCGCCGCATACAGGACAGCGGCGCGGAAACAGAATATCTGTCATAAAATCAATGCCTTGTGGAATTATCTTCATCAGCTTTTTCTCCTGTACCTACTCAGCCAATGGAATCCGGCTGCGCATATATCTCCCCGATTCTGCTTTTAAGCCCGGAATACCGTTTCTGCTCCACACAGTTTGACGCCATGGTGTAAAATGCGTCCGGCTGTCCCACCAGACACACGCATGAGCGGGCGCGGGTCACGGCCGTGTATATGAGATTGCGGGTCATAAGCATGCGGGGACCGTTGTACATGGGAATGATGACTGCCGGGTATTCGCTCCCCTGGGACTTGTGGATGGTGATGGCATAGGCCAATTCCAGCTCCTCCAGCTGCTTGAAGCTGTACTCTATCATCTTGCCCTCATCGAATTCAACGGTGATCAGTTCCGCAAAATCATTGATCTCCCGGATGATTCCAACGTCGCCGTTAAAGATTCCTGCTCCCTTGTCCACAGGTATACCGTACTTGTTGCGGACCTCCCACTCCATCTGGTAGTTGTTCTTTATCTGCATGACTTTATCGCCTACCCGGTAAATGGTTCCGCCCGACTCTTTTTCCTTCTTGGACTTATCCGGCGGATTCAGGTAGTTCTGCATGATCTGGTTCAAACGCTCCACACCCAGGGCGCCTTTTCGCATGGGCGTCATGACCTGGATATCAAAGGCATTGGCGTGTACATAGTCTGGCAGCTTCTTCTGTATCAGGGTGATGGCCGCGCTTATGACCGCATCCGGGTTGTCCCTTCGGATAAAGAGGAAATCCTGGCTGCGTTTTGCCAGGTCAACCGGCTCTCCGGCATTGATTTTGTGGGCATTGACTACTATATCGCTTTGGGCGGCCTGGCGGAAGATGTGGGTCAGCTTTACCACATTAAAGCTGCCGGACTCGATAATATCCCGCAGTACATTCCCCGGCCCCACACTGGGGAGCTGGTCCACATCCCCCACCAGGATAAGCCGGGTGCCCACGTTTACTGCCCGCAGCAGGGAATGCATAAGGCTGATGTCCACCATGGACATTTCATCTATAATGATGACATCGGCATCCAGAGGATTTTCTTCATTTCTGTCAAAATGCATTCCCATGCTCTGGGCTCCCTTTCCGGACCTTGGCGCGCCGGGGATCACAGGGGCGTCATTGCCGGGCATTCCCACCGGGACCAGTTCCAGCATGCGGTGGATGGTCCTGGCCTCATATCCTGTTGCCTCCGTCATCCGCTTGGCCGCCCGGCCCGTGGGCGCTGCCAGAAGTATTTCCATTCCCTCCATCTCAAAGTACCGGATGATTGTATTGATGGTGGTTGTCTTACCGGTACCGGGGCCTCCGGTGATAACTAACAGTCCGCTGTTTACGGCTTCGTATACTGCCTTTTCCTGCAGTTCATCCAGGTGTATGGACTCCTGCTGCTGTATCTTTAGGAGATTGGCCTTGATTTCAGCCTGGGGAATGTCCCCCTTAATGTTCAGGTCATGCAGCATACGGGCTGCATTGAGCTCCAGATAATAGTAATGGGAGGAGTAGACCAGTGCGCCCTGGGCAGATGGCTTTACCACCACCTTGCGGTCTATCTGCATATCCATCAGATGCTTCTCCATGGCAGACGGCTCTACCTTTAAAAGCTCAGATGCCTGGGCAAACAGTTCGGTCTGGGGAAGATAGGTATGGCCGTTGGCAGTAGCCTGGAGAAGGGTGTACAGAATACCGGCCTTGATGCGGTAATCGGAATCCGTAAAGATTCCCACCCGCTCCGCTATCTCGTCAGCCATCTTAAAGCCCACTCCCGGAATATCATCTGCCAGACGGTAGGGATTTTCCCGGATAATCCCGTATAACGTGGGACCGTACTCCTGGTATATCTTGGCCGCCAGGTTCATGGTAATGCCGTAATTCTGAAGGAACATCATGGCCTGGCGCATATCCTTTTTGTCCTCCACCTGCTCAGCTATGGCCATGGCCATTTTCTCACTGACCCCCTTTACCTCGGACAGGCGCTCCGGCTCCTCCTCCATGATCCGGAAGGTGTCTGCCTTGAAATGGCGCACGATTCGGGCAGCCAAAGCGGCCCCGATGCCTTTGATGGCACCGGAGCCAAGATAGCGTTCCATGGACAGTTCATCCTGGGGTGTTTTCATCTCATAGCTTTCTATCTGAAGCTGCTCTCCATACACCGGGTGCTGGGTCATATGGCCACTGGCTTCTATCATGTCGCCTTCTGCCGCATAAGCCAGATTGCCTACCATGATGACTTCTTCCCCGTCGCTCTGATCCGTGACGATCATTACTGTATAGCCGTTTTCTTCGTTGCGGAACTTAATCCGCTCTATAAATCCTGTTATTGTCGCCATCGTTTCTTCAAAAGGTTAAAAGAACCCGGTGCCAGGGCATGTCCGGAATACTCCAGTCCATCACGCTGTGCCGGGTTCTGATTTTTAGTAATCTTCTCTTCCGCCGCCTACTCCCATGGATGCCTCCATAGCCATGTTCATGCCATGGGCAAACTCTATAAACTTGCCAGTACCAATGGCCACTGCAGTCAGCGGGTCCTCTGCAATCATGGTCGTAATGCCCGTCTTTTCCTCAATCAGGGCATCCAGGCCGCTGAGCAGGGAACCTCCTCCTGTCATCACGATACCTCTGTCAAAAATATCGGCTGCCAGCTCCGGCGGGGTGCGCTCCAATACATTGTGGACAGCATCCACAATCTGCAGAGCCGGCTCTCTCAGTGCCTCCAGCGTCTCGTCTGAGGTAACCACGATGGTCTTTGGAAGACCGGTCACCAGGTTGCGTCCTCTGACTTCCATGGTCAGGACTTCCGGCCTGCGGTATGCTGCTCCGATGTTAATCTTTATCTCCTCAGCCGTGCGCTCGCCAATCAGAAGGTTGTGCTTCTTCCTCATATAGCGCACCAGTGCCTCGTCAAAGTCATCGCCTGCAATCTTGATGGATGTGCTGACAACCGGCCCCCCCAGGGAAATAACCGCAATGTCGGCTGTACCGCCTCCGATATCCACAATCATATTACCGCAGGCCTTTCCGATATCAATACCAGCGCCGATGGCCGCAGCAACCGGCTCCTCGATAATGGCCACTTCCCTGGCGCCTGCCTGGTAGGTGGCGTCCTCCACTGCCTTTTTCTCAACCTCAGTGGCTCCGCTGGGGATACATACGCTGATTCTGGGCTTGCGCAGTGTTTTCTTGCCCACTGCCTTGCTGATGAAATATTTAAGCATCTTCTCTGTAATGGTATAATCTGAAATAACGCCCTGGCGCAGAGGACGGACAGCAACAATGTTGCCCGGGGTACGTCCAATCATAAGACGGGCTTCCTCACCGATGGCCATGATTTTGTTGGTATCGCGGTCAATGGCCACAACGGACGGTTCTTTTAACACAACGCCTTTACCCTTGATATATACAAGGATGCTGGCAGTTCCTAAGTCAATTCCAATATCATTGGACATCATCGAAAACATATAGATAGTTCCTCCTCGCTAACTGAGCCGGACCGGAAGCACACACTGGTGGCCTCCATGCTTGTCCCCTGTGGGGACCAAACGCCGGAACAGACCGCATCAATCGCTTAAAATATAAATGGTTGCATTGCATTACTTCTATGCATTGCTTCTATTATATACAATATTGTAAAGTTTTCAAAGGGTTTTTTTCTTTTTTATTTTCTTTATGTTTTTTTCATGCCAAGGACATATTTTCGTCACAATTATTGCTTATTATAATAACAAGTTCACCGAGAGGTGGACGAGGCCTTTGTTTCAAGTGATTACTTGAAATCACAAAGCTTTTTCATACTCATACCGGACGGAGTAATCCGTCCGGCCCCCCTATAACATTTTCTTTTTTTATATACCTACCATTCCCACGCAGGCGATAAGCCATGCAGAAAAAAGCAGAAAAAGAACCGGCACCGTATTTGCGGATGCCGGTTCTTTTTTGACGTATGGGTCCATGGCCAAAGACCGTCTATACTTTTCCTTATCCGAAGTATAATCAACTCGTAATGCAAAAAAGGAATTTCAAAAAGTATTTCAAAAAGAAAAAGGAGAGTGCATTAATTATGAGAAAGCAGACAAAGTTAGTTGCTGTATTATCAACAGCAGCACTGCTCGCTATTGGTGCATCCATGACTTCTTTCGCAGCTACAGGATGGGCTGAGGAAGACGGTACTTGGGTATATTACAACAGAGACGGCGAGAGAGCAACTGATCAGTGGAAGAAATCCGGTAACAACTGGTATTGGTTAAACAGCGATGGCGAAATGGCTATCGATCAGCTGATTGAGGACGGCGACAACTATTATTATGTAGACATCAACGGTGTTATGGCAGCTAACCAGTGGGTAGCTATCGACAACGAGGATGCAGGACAGGATGATGAGCCAGATCATTACTGGTATTATTTCCAGGCTAATGGTAAGGCTTTAAAGAATGGCGACAATGATAAGGTTGCATTAAAGACTGTAAACGGCAAGAAGTATGCTTTTGATGACGAAGGTAAGATGCTGTTTGGTTGGGTATCAGCAGATAATGCAGAGCGTATCGACAATACAGACGGCGATGCGTTTAAAGAAGGCGATTATTACTTCGGTGGCGAAGATGATGGTGCAATGACCGTTGGCTGGCTGCAGATGGATATCACATATGAGGATGCGACAGCTGATTCCTATAAAGAAATCGCTCCAGTATTCAATGATGATGAGGATCAGACACGTTGGTTCTACTTCAAGTCCAATGGTAAGAAGGTTAAAGCAGAAGCTGGCGATTACCAGAAGAGCAAGACCATCAATGGCAAGAAGTATGAATTTGATGAGAATGGTGCCATGACAGCAGAGTGGTCCTTGGATGTTGAGTCTGCATCTAAGGCTGGTGCAAGAGCAAGCTATAGTACTGTTACTACTAACAGTGTACCTGCTAAATACGCTCAGCAGTGGAGATATTTCCAGGATGTTGAGAATGGAGCTCGCGTAAGCAAGGGTTGGTTCAAGGTAGTTGCAGCTGAGTACTTGAACTACGAAAAGAATAACGATGGTGAAGATGCATGGTATTATGCAGATGGAAGTGGTAATCTGTATGCAGGCGAATTTAAGACTATCAAAGGTAAGAAGTATGCGTTCCGTACAGATGGTCGTATGATTGATGGACTTAAGTTTATCTATACAGACAGCAAGGGCAATATTCCTGAGGATGGAGTAAAGGCCGATGATGATGATTATCATCCATTTGATACCGAAGATGACTTCATCAATAGTGCTAACTGGTACGAGCAGAAGGGCTATAAGTGCTATTACTTCGGTGATGGCGATGATGGTGCTATGAGAACTAATAAGAACACCATCGAGATTGATGGCGATAAGTTTAACTTCTTCTTTGAGAAGTCAGGCTCTAAGAAGGGCTCTGGTAAGACCGGTGAAGAGGATGATAAGTTCTATCAGTCTGGTATGCTGTTAAAGGCCGGTAAGGATGAGAAGTATCAGGTTATTAAGACACTTGATGCAAACAAGGATAAAAATGACGACAACGATGCTCTGAAGGGCTATAAGAAGCTGGATGACGTTCAGGCATTTAGGGAGGAAGTAGCTCCGGCTGGCGAGACAATTCTGCCAGCAACAACACCTACAGATGCTCTGCTTAGTAGCTTAGGAATTAATAAGAAGGCTGACGATGTAGATGAACTTTATGTTGTTCCTACAAAGGATAAAGATGGTCTGGATGTAAAGGGCAAATACTTCTTAGTAAATACATCTGGTAAGGTTATCAACAGCAAGTCCAAGAATAAAGATGGTAATGATTACTACTATGTTGTTGAGAAGGCTGGCAAGGTTGGTAATATCGTAGCTATCTACACAGAGAAATAATTAGTAGTTTGTTTAACAACATTTAATTAAGGGGGAAGCGTTGTGACTGATTCAGTAATTTGAGTAGTCGCAATGCTTTCCTTTTTTTACCCTAAAAGCAGGAGGGAACTTAATGATGAGAAAGAAATGGCGGATATTTCGCCTTGCCATGGCTATAGCAATAGTGACACCTATTGTATCATTTGCGGATACAGCATCGAATATTTCTACAACTACCATGGAAAACTGTGGAGCGTATCTTTTTGAGTGGCGTCCCGTAGACTGTGGAAACGGACATTATTTTTCAATTTTAGTAGGAGGAAACACGATTGCAGAACATAACGTTATCTTAAATAGAGGATACGATTATGCATATACTTTTAATCCAGGTCAATATTCGAGACCATGGGGCGAAGTGCCCACATTGGTCAATGTAGATGGTGTATGGGCGATACCAGAAAACTGGTCCACGCTTCCAGAGGGCACTCAGCCTACGCTTCAAATTGTGCTTTACACAAACAATGGTAAACTTCCTAATAAGGAAAGATATATAGATGTTGTACGACTTCCAAGCAATGTGGATAGTTCTAGCTTACCCCCCGAAGTAAAAAAATACTTAATAAATGTGGATGGTTCTGATGCAGGAGCATATGAAGATACTGATGCGTCCGGTTGGGTATGGCAGCAAGATGGACGTTATAAATATAGGAAACCTGACGGAACTTTTGTTAATAATGGATGGTTAAATGTTGATGATAAACTATATTATATGGACTCAGATGGTTATATGTTATCAGATACAATTACTCCGGATGGTTACTATGTAAATACAAGCGGGGCAAAACAGCAGTATATGCCTGGTTGGATGCAAAATGAACGGGGATGGAAATACGTATTGAGAAATGGCTATTATGCAGCATCTACATGGGTTCAAGATACGGATGGAAAATGGTACTACTTTGACATTGGTGGATACATGCGAACTGACTATGATACGCCTGACGGATTTCATGTAGGACCAGATGGCGTTTGGGATGGTCAAGCTGCTACTGGCGAATATGGACAAAATCCGGGACCTGGTGGTGTTGCCAATACGTCAGAACAATCTTCTGCAGAGAATGAGGCATCACAAGCTGATTTGACTGATGAGACAACTGGTACATTAGAATAGAATACATTACGATATTTAATGGGGTCTTTGTCGAAAGTTAGGGTGGGATTTGTGGTCTTTGTCAATAGTTGGGGTGGGATTTGTTAAAATCCCGCCCCAGTTCTATGATAAAGAAATTTTTTATGTATGGTTCTAGATTTTACTGATTTTGGGCATGCCAAATAAACCTCCGCATTACCGACCATTTTATCTTATGATGTACAGTGGAGTATCCGAGTCCGGAAACGCTTGAAGTTCCGGATTCCGTAGCTGCTCCGTTTTAATACCTTTATCTTGTTGTTGAAGCCTTCTGTGGGACCATTTGTCAGCCCATATTTAAAGGCATTCAGGATTTCTTTGTGCCAGGCCCTGTAGGTTTTGGTACAATCCTCAAATTCCTTGTTCCCACAGCTCTGTGCATTTGCAATCCAGTCATCGGAAAGTCTGAGCAAACTCTGTATAAGGCCGCCACATATCGCAGACGAAGAACTTAACATTCAAGCGTTCTTTCCTTGGAATGCTACGCCAACTATCGGCCAGGTGGCTCTGGGTCCGGTCTTGGAGGATATCAAGGATTCGCCGCTTGTTCGGATCAACCAGGATGCACTGAAATTTGCCAGTGGAGACATTCCCTTTGAATTCGTCAATGGAGAGAGCTTGTGGGAGCCGGTCAGGCGGAGGATAATGTAGGGTGTCCAGGAGCCGGCAGACCGTCTGTGCGGAAACACCAGTAAGTTATGCAATCTGTTTCGCGGAAAAGGTCTGACGAAGCAGGGAAACGATGTAGAATGCAAGTCTGCGTGTCTTACGGTGATAGCTAGGCAGGAACAAGCAGGGTTCCGCAAAACGTTTGTGGCAGAAAGGGCAGAAATAGTATCGTTTACGGAGGTCCAGGGTGACCTGTTTTCCCTGAAAGGGAATGTACCGTACCTGTTGTAAGCGGTAATCATGGACCCGTTTCGTATAAGCCCTACAGCAGGGACAAATCTGTTTAGTCGGGTGTAACTGGATAAAAATTTCAATAAAAGAGTCCGCCTGGACTACTTTTTAATGTAGACACCTTCCAAGTTTAGGAAAGTCTTGGTATAATCAGGATACATCTATAAGAGTTCACCTCCGTATATATTAAACTTTGGTCGGGATAATGCGTTTAGGAGGCTTCTTATAGATGTATTTTATTACAACGAAAAGAATGTTGGAAGTGTGCTTTTCAGCACACCCCAACATTCAGTATAGAAGCTATTTTCAATAGGAAATAATTTGCAGAGCTTGGATAGGAAACTATACATATATGATTTTAAATACATATGTGGCTTTTAGAATAGAAAAAATGCACTGTTATTTGACAGAATCTGCGCTTCCTGTTTGAGCTGCTTCTGTCTCAGTGACTTCTGCCTCAGCAGTTTCCGTACCAGAATCTACAGCTTGAGTGTTTTCTGATTCATTCTGAGCGAATGCCCCGGGTCCAGGATTTTGACCATATTCACCAGTGGCTGATTGACCATCCCATACTCCATCAGAACCCACGTGATAACCATCAGGTGTATCATAATCAGTTCTCATATACCCACCCATGTCGAAATAATAATACTTTCCATCAGTATCCTGGACCCAGGTAGATGCTGCAAAATATCCATTTTTCAAAACGTATTTCCAACCACGTTCATTTTGCATCCAACCTGGTTGATACTTTTGTCTGGCTCCGCTGGCGTTGACATAAGAACCATCAGGGGCAAGAGTATCTGTCAGCATATAACCATTTTCATCCATGTAGTAAAGTTCGTCATCTACATTCAACCACCCACCACTTACAAATGTTTTGTCGGGTTTCCTGTATCTGTAGCGACCATCAGCTTCAACTACCCACCCAACATTGTCTGTGCCTTCGTCATATGCTCCAGCATCTGACCCGTCTACATTTATTAAGTATTTTCGGACTTCTGCAGGTAATGTAGAGGTATCTACATTGCTTGGCAATCGGACAACATCTATATAGCGTTCTTTACTGGGCAATTTACCATTATTAGTATAAAGTACTATCTGTAATGTGGGTTGAATACCTTCGGGAAGAGAATTCTGGTTTTCAGGAATAGCCCAAACTCCATCCACATTAACTAAGGTAGGTACTTCTCCCCATGTCCTTGGATAAACACTAGGGTTAAATGTATACGCAAAGTCATATCCACGGCTCAAAATAACATCCCGCTCATTGATGGTAAATCCTCCTACTAATATTGCGAAGTAATGACCGTTGCCACAATCGACCGGACGCCACTCAAAAAGATATGCTCCACAATTCTCCATAGTTGTTGTAGTTATATCTGAATTTGTATCTGCCCAAGAAATCATTGGAGTAACTAAGGCTAACGTGGCTGCAAGACTGTAGGTTACTATTTTTTTTATTATCATTAATATAATTCCTCCTGGTGTTATGCCCTTGGTTAAATACTTACATTTAGGCTTTAATATGTCAAAACCATTTTTGGGTATTTCACTAATACAAACTGTTCCACATTTTGAAAAAGTAGTAATTCAGTATTTTTTGTTATAAAAAGAAAGCATTGCGACTAATTTAGTTGCCTAATCAGCCACAACGCTTCCCCCTTAATTAATTATCAAACAATAACATATTAGTTTTCAGCGTAGATAGCAACAATCTTACCCTTGCCGCCTACTTTGTTTACTACATAGTAGTAGTCATTTCCGTCTTTATTCTTTGACTTACTGTCGATAATCTTACCTGATGTATTTACAAGACAATAATCTTCGGAATTCTTACCGGTATAATCTAAGATGTAAAGCTCGCTTAAATCCTCAGTCTTCTTGTTTACACCAAGTGCAGCAAGTTCTGTAATCTTAGAAGTATCATTAGTTGCATTCAATTCAGTAATGAGCGCCTGAGCATCTTCCATCTTTGAGTAAGTATACGTACTAGCACCTCCAGCAGCACCAGCAGCTCTCTTAATAACCTGATACTTCTCATCACTTCCGGCAGCTAGCATCTTGCCAGACTGATATAACTTGTCGTCTTTCTCACCAGTCTTGCCAGCACCCTTATATTTACCAGACTTTTCAAAGAAGAAGGAGAATTTCTCGCCATCTATCTCGATGGATGTCTTGTTTGTTCTCATGACACCATCATCACCGCCGCCGAAGTAGTAACATCTATATCCTAAATCACTCATAACAACAGAATTTGTATTGAAATCATCTTCTGTATCGAAAGGAGTAGTTGGATGGTCATCAGCTCTGACGTCATTGATGCTTCCATCAGAGTTCTGCTTAATAAACTTCAAACCATCAATCATACGGCCATCTTCTCTGAATGCATACTTCTTACCTTTGATGGTCTTGAATTCAGCTGCATACAGTTTTCCGCTGCCGTCTGCATAATACCATGCATCTTCATCGTCATTGTATTTTTCGTAGTTCAGATATTCAGCAGCAACTACCTTGAACCAGCCTTTGCTTATCCTTGCACCGTTCTCAACATCCTGGAAGTATCTCCACTGCTGAGCATACTTAGCGGTATTAGCGTTGCTGTTAGTGGTTGCTGTACTCTGTGAACCTAAGACCTCAGCAATAGATGCCTTTTCTACATCTAAGGACCACTCTGCTGTCATAGCTCCATACTGGTCAAACTCGTATTTCTTGCCATTGATGGTCTTGCCCTTCTGGACATCGTTGTTCTCAGCTTTAACTTTCTTGCCATTGGACTTGAAGTAGAACCAACGGGTCTGATCCTCATCCTCATTAAATACTGGAGCAATCTCATAATCGTTGGTAGCTTCATCGTAAGTAATATCCATCTGCAGCCAGCCAACGGTCATTGCACCATCATCTTCACCGCCGAAGTAGTAATCGCCTTCTTTGAAGCCATCACCGTCTGTATTGTCGATGCGCTCTGCATTATCTGCCGCTACCCAGCCAAACAACATCTTGCCTTCATCGTCAAAAGCATATTTCTTGCCATTTACGGTCTTCAGAGCAACTTTGCTGTTGTCGCCATTCTTTAAAGCCTTACCATTAGCCTGGAAATAATACCAGTAATGATCTGGCTCATCATCCTGTCCTGCATCCTCGTTGTCGATAGCTACCCACTGGTTAGCTGCCATAACACCGTTGATGTCTACATAATAATAGTTGT
>ERZ773118.1454-NODE-1454-length-12468-cov-144.481_pt1 | contig 12468 bp, 15 predicted proteins | sample MGYA00580562_ERZ773118 | MGnify/ENA primary metagenome ERZ773118 (study PRJEB29015, sample SAMEA2737878) | human gut metagenome | biome: human gut; feature: human-associated habitat; material: faeces | place: China | collected 2012 ... | reverse complement strand
AACGCTGAAAGTACTTGGTTGGAGACGACCTGGGAGGATAGGAACTTGCCAAGCTCAAATATGAGTGCTTCCTTAGCTCAGTCGGTAGAGCATGCGGCTGTTAACCGCAGTGTCAATGGTTCGAGTCCATTAGGAAGCGCCATTTTTTTTTATTTTTTGGAAATTTTTTATCAGAGGTGAATATATGAAAAAAACAAATGCCATGAGAGAACTAGACAAAAATAAAATAAGATACGACGTAAAAGAATATGAAGTTGATGAAAATGATTTAGGAGCAATTGCTGTATCTTTAAAAACAGGACAGGATATAACTAAAATATTTAAGACGCTTGTTTTATTAAATGATAAAAACGAGATGTTAGTAGCTTGTATTCCAGGTGCAGATAATATTGATCTAAAAAAGCTTGCTAAAGCAGCTGGAAGCAAAAAAGTAGAGATGTTAGAATTAAAAAATTTACTTGCTATGACTGGATATGTAAGAGGAGGATGTTCTCCTATAGGAATAAAGAAAAGACACAGAACATTTATTCATGAATCAGCTTTAACTAAAGATGAAATTATGATAAGTGCTGGAGTTAGAGGTATGCAAATAATCTTATCTCCAAAAGATTTAATTGATTATGTGCAAATGGAAGTAGCAGATATTATTGTATAAAATACTTGAAAAATGGGTAAAAAACTCTTAAAATAATAGAAAAAAATAAGAGGGAATTTCCTATGAAAGAAGAATATAGAAAAATAGTTGAAAAAGCTATAATAGTAGCACTTGCAGTGTGGATTTCTATAATAATATGTGATTACTTTGGGCTTTCAAAATTTTATGCTGGGATAGCAGCACTAAATGTAATAAATCTCAATGATGCAAAGACAAGAAGACAGGCTTATGAACGTACTATTACAACATTTTGTGGTGGGTTAGTAGCCTGTCTTATAGCATATAGTGGTTTTCAAGAAAATATGTTTTTATATATTTTAGGATTAGCTGTGGTGTGTTGTATTACCGAATTTATAATAAAAGTACCAGCAACAGTAGGTTGTATAGCTTTTACTTATATAATGCTAAATATTGATCCTTCTAAAAGTCCCAATGGATATTTAGAAGAGCGTGTATTAGGAACAGCAGCAGGAGCTATAATAGTATCATTAATTGTAACTGCGTATAGCAAAATAAAGCATGTGGCTACTAGTAGTGTTTCATATGTTCAAAGAAAAAATATAAAAGAACATTTAAAAAGAGCTATAATTCCTGGGATAGCTGTATTGTTAGGATATTTTGTAGTTTCATATTTAAATAAATATATGTCTTCAAAATATGTGACAAATTATACATTGTATTATTGTGCTTTAGCATCAGTAGTTCCTTTTCACGTAGATATGAAAGAGTTATTACACAAGTCAAAAGAAAGAATTATAAGTACTATTGTAGGAGGACTTATAGCATCAGTTTTTGTATTTTTTAATTTATATGGAATATTTTGGACAGGATGTGGTATACTTGTAGTAATAATATTTATAGAAAGTTTTGTAAAAGTTTCAGCATCTTTAGGAGGAATAGTATTTCTTTTTATTATGGTAAATATGAAAGATGGAATAACTCCACTTGTTTATTATGTAGATAGAGTGATTGGAACTGTGATAGGTATTATTTTGATTATACTTGTATCATATATGATTGGTAAATTAAAAAATTACATAGTGGTCGGTGATAAAGGCAAGTTTTAGTGATTAGAGAGTATAACTTGATTATTTTTAAATAATTTTTGGTTATATTCTTTTTTTATATTCAAAATATGATACAATAGAGAGTGTTACAATACAACTGAATTTTTATTCAGGACAATCAAACAAAATTATTTGGAGGTAAAAAATGACATTTTTTACAGGGTTGAAGAAATTGATTATTGGAACGGCAGTCGGATTATGTTTAGTAGGGTGTGGAAAAGAAGAAACAAAACCAGTAAAAGAATTGAAGACTACAATGACTATGGATATTGACAGTCTAAATCCATATAAAATTGTGTCAAGTGGTAGCGAAGAAATAATGTTTAATGTGTATGAAGGACTTTTAATGCCCGGAGTAGATGGCAGTTTACAGCCTGCAATTGCAGAAAGTTGGACTGTATCAGATGATGGGAAGGTATATAGATTTAAGATAAGAAAAGGTGTAAAATTTCATGATGGTACAACTCTTACACCACAAGATGTTGTATTCTCATTAAATAGAATGGCTGGAAAAGATGGATTTCCACCAGCTAAAGCCTTATTAAATGAAATGGAAAGTGCAAAAGTTGTTGGAGATGATATAGTTGAAATAACACTTCCAAATCCTAATTCAGCTTTTATATATGCACTAACTATGGGAATAGTGCCAGAAGCAAATAAAGATAACTTAGAAAAAAATCCAATAGGAACAGGACCATTTAAGGTAAAAGATTATTCGAGAGAACAAGAAATTGTCTTAGAAAAATTTGACGATTATTGGGGAAATAAAGCAAAGTTAGATAAAGTAACAGTGTATGTTACACCAAATACAGAGACAGCATTTTTAAAACTTTTATCTGGTGAAATAGATATGCTATCAAGAGTAGATGCCAACAGATTAAAAGAATTACAAAATTTTAATAATGTGTCTGGACCGCAAAATACAGTGCAAATATTTGCTTTAAATAATGCAGTAGAACCATTTAATGACATAAGAGTTAGAAAAGCAATAAATTATGCTATTGATAAAGATGAGATTATCAAAGGTGTAATGGGTGGAAATGGAATTAAACTTGAGACAAATATGAGTCCAGTTATGAAAAAATATGCAATAGAAAATGTTGGTGAAAAAAGAGATATAGAAAAAGCAAAACAACTTTTAAAAGAATCAGGACATGAAAATTTTTCATTTACTATAAAGGTACCAAGTAACTATTCTTTACATGTAAATACAGCACAAATAATAGCTGAGCAATTAAAAGAAGTTGGAATAGATGCTAAAATAGAGACAATCGAATGGACAACATGGCTTTCAGATGTATATACTGGAAGAAAATATGAAGCATCAATAATCGGTCTTTCAGGAAAATTAGATCCATATGCAGTATTAAGAAGATATACAACACCATATAAAAATAACTTCTTCAATTTTAGCAATCCTGAATATGATAAATTGATAGAGGAATCAAAATACTCAAGTGATGATGCACAAATAACAAAAAATTATAAAAGAGCACAAGAGATTTTAAGAGATGAACAAGCTGCAATATACATTATGGATCCTGAACTTATTACATCTCTTGATAAAAGAATAAAAGGGTTTGAATATTATCCAACACCTTTTATAAACTTTGCAAATATGAGTTTTGGAGATTAGTATGTATTATATAAAAAAACTATTTAAAATGATATTCTCGATATTTTTAATTGGAACAATATCATTTTTATTGTTGGAATTGATACCTGGTGATCCAGCTATGGCAATTTTAGGAGTAGAAAGTACTCCAGAAGATATTGCTATGATGAGGGAAACATTAGGTTTAAATAAAGGAGTTCTAGAACGTTATTTAATTTGGGGAGCTAATCTTTTATCTGGAAATTTAGGAAATTCTTTTAAATATGGAGAACCTGTTTCTACTTTGATAAAGGAGAGATTACCTCTTACCTTAGAAGTAGCTATTATAACTGTTATAATGGTAGTATTAGTTTCAGTTCCAGTGTCATTTTCTATATATAGAATTAGAAACAAATATGCTAGAAAAGTTATAGATTTTCTAATAGGACTTTGTGTATCACTTCCTTCATTTTGGATTGGGATATTGTCAATGTTTATATTTGGAGTCATTTTAAGATGGTTTTCAATAGGATATAATAAAAGTTTTACATCGTTGTTACTTCCATGTTTGGTAATAGCAATACCAAATATTGGTGTATTTATAAGCTATGTAAAAAATAATTTAGATAAAGAATTAAGAGAAGAATATATAAAATATCTCTATGTAAATGGAGTTAAAAAGTTTTGGTTAAATATCTATATTTTAAAAAATTCAATTATTCCAATTATTCCGCTTTTGGGAATTCTTATAATTGATCTGATTACTGGAGTAGTTATAGTAGAACAAATATTTTCTATTCCTGGAATAGGAAGACTTATGGTAACTGCAGTTATAAATAGGGATATACCTCTAGTTCAGGGAATAATATTTTATACCTCAGCTGTACTTGTGATAATAAACTTCTTTATAGATATAATCTACTCTTTAGTTGATCCAAGAATAAGAGGTGAGAGATAATGAAAAAGAAAATGTATTTAGGACTTTTTATTATCTTTGTTATCATGTGTATATGTTTTTATCAAAATCCATATACTATGCATGAGAATGCAGTTTTATGTGCTCCTAGTATGAAGCATATCTTAGGTTGTGACAATCTTGGGAGAGATATTTTTAGTAGATTAGTTTTGGGATCAGTATATAGTTTAGCAATTGCCTTTGGGGCTATTGCTATGGCGGTAATTGCTGGAATAATAATTGGGAGCATTGCTGGATATTATGGGAAATTGACAGATGGAATTATAATGTCTTTAATGGAGGTTATAATTGCAATTCCAGGAATAATAATTGCTTTAGGTGTGATTATTATTATGGGAGTGGGATTTGCTTCATTAGTTACAGCAATATTTATAATCTATATTCCAAGATGTGTAAATATGGTAAGAGGTGTTGTTAAAAAAGAAAAGAATATGGAATATGTAATAGCAGCTAAAACATATGGTGTTTCAGACTTTAGAATACTTTATATCCATATTTTACCAAATATTGTAAAGCCTCTAATGGTATGTTTTACAACAGGTTTTGCAGGAGCTATATTAACAGAAGCAGGACTTGGATATTTGGGATTAGGAATACAGCCGCCATATCCAACATGGGGTAACATATTAAATCAGTCACAGTCATACTTTATATCTGCTCCTTGGTTTACTATAGCACCTGGACTAGCTATAATCTTTACTGTGTATCAGATGAAAAAGTTGGAAAGGAGAGAGACTAGATATTGAAGCTAATAGAAATTGAAAACTTAAATTTAGAAATAGATGGAGAAAAGCTTTTAAAAAATATTAATCTTTCAATTGAAAGTGGAGAAATAGTAGCTCTAGCTGGAGAATCTGGAAGTGGAAAAACATTAACGACTAAGTTTATTTTAGGAATTTTACCAGAAAGAAGTATAGTTGAATATGATAAGTTTGAAAAACCTTGTAAGATAGGAGCTGTTTTTCAAAATGCTTTCACCTCTCTTAATCCAACAGTGAAGATAGGAAGTCAGCTAAAAAAAATTTATGAAGGACACTATGGAAAAAGTAAAGAATGGAAAGAAAGAGTCTTACACATTCTAAAAAAAGTAGGAATAAAAGATAGTGAAATTGTACTTTCAAAATATCCATTTGAAACAAGTGGAGGAGAAAAGCAAAGAATTGTAATAGCAGGAGCATTAATTGGAAATCCTCAACTTTTAATAGCAGATGAGGTAACTACAGCTTTAGATTTAAAAACTAAAAAAGAAGTCATAGATCTATTTAAAAATATTCAGGCTAAAACTGGGATATCTATACTTTTTATATCCCATGATCTAGATGCAATAAGAGGTTTTGCAAATAGAGTTTATGTGACATATAAAGGTGAGATTGTAGAAGAAAATAGTTGTGAAGAAATATTTAAACATCAAACTCACCCATATGTACAAAAACTTATGGGTCTTTCACAGAAGCTATGGGTCAGAGGAGAATAGAATGGTTTTAAAAGTAGATAAACTTTGCAAAAGTTATGAAAAAGGATTTTTTCTTTTTAAAAAGAAAAAAGATATTTTAAAAAACATATCTTTTGAAGTTAATACAGGGGAAATTTTTTCTATAATAGGTCAGTCAGGTGCTGGAAAATCTACAATAGGAAAAATAATACTAGGAATAGAAAAAAAAGATTCGGGAACTATTGAGTTTTTAGATAAACCACTTGAACAACGTAATATAAGAGATATTCAAATGATATTTCAAGATCCGTATAGCTCTTTAAATCCAGCAATGAAAATAAAAGATATTTTAGCAGAACCGCTGAAGGCAAATGGAGAAAAAAATAAATTAGTTTTAGAGGAAAAAGTTGGAAATATGCTAGAGGAAGTAGGACTTCATAAGGCATGTGGAGATAAATATCCAGATGAGTTAAGTGGCGGACAAAGACAAAGAGTAGTAATTGGTGCTGCTATGATATTAGATCCAAAACTTGTTGTATGTGATGAACCAGTAGCTTCATTAGATCTATCAATTCAAAGACAGATATTAAAACTTATAAAGAAATTTAATAGAGAGAAAAATACCACATTTATATTTATATCTCATGATTTAGGTGTTGTATATAATATCTCAGATAGAATTTTAGTTTTATATAAAGGTGAAACTCAGGAAATAAGTGATGTTTTAGATTTTTTCGATTGCCCTAAAAGTGATTATGGAAAAGAACTTTTAGATGGGATAAGAATAAAAAAATAAGATCATAAAAAGGTGTGAAAATTACTCTCACACCTTTTTATTTTATATTTAATTAAATTTTAAATAGTATCAATATAGTTTCTGTTATCTGAAAAGATAACAACATTTTAAAAAGCATATTTTATTGATTTTTTTAGTAAACTTTAAAACACTTCCATAATATTACAGATATTTTCAAAAGTTTGAAGACCTAAAAGAAGTGCATCTTCATCAAAGTTAAATTTTGGATTATGTAGAGGTTGAGTAAATCCTTTTTCTTCATTTCTAACACCTAAGAAAAAGAAAACTCCTGGCGTATCTCGAAGATAAAAAGAAAAATCCTCTGCTATCATTTGAGGAGTACAAATAATTAGTTTATCTGGGTCTACAGCTAGTTTGAATTTTTCAAAGAGGACAGGGTCATTGACTACTGGCGAATAAACAGGTGTAAATCCAAAATCAATTTTAACTCCATAAGAAATTTCAAATCCTCTATTTATATCACTCATCCTTTTTTCAATTTTAGGGATAATATCTTTATTGAAAAGTCTAACAGTTCCTAAAAGACTAACTGTTTCAGGAATTATATTTCTAGTTACACCGCCATGTATAGAACCTATTGTAACAACTACATTTTCAAATGGAGAAATATTTCTAGAGACAACACTTTGGTAAGCATCAATAAGTCTTGAGGTTGCAAGGATTGTATCTATACCATTTTGAGGTTGTGCACCATGAGTTCCATGTCCCGTAACCTTAATATCAAGATTGATTGTTTGGGCCATAACAGGACCTGGTTTAGAGGCTATAGTTCCCTGAGTAAAAAGTGGTGACAAATGCATACCAAAGATAGCTTCGATATGTTTATTTAAATAAGATGGATGTTTAGATAGATATCTAGCACCTCCTTTTCCTTCTTCACCAGGTTGAAAAATTAAAACAATAGATTTTTTAAATTTTTTCCCACTTTCTTGAAGATTTTTTAACCAGATAGCAAATGTCAAAAGAGTAGCTGCATGACCATCATGACCACAAGCATGACAGTTTTTATTTCTAGATATAAACTCACATTTGTTTTCTTCTACAATAGGAAGGCCATCAATATCACTTCTAAATGCAATACACCCTTTTTCTCCCTTAAAATATACAAGTGTTCCAGTGTCATAATATTCTGTTTTTATTTCTTCATAGGGAATATTATGCTCAGATAGCTTCTGTCTTATATATTTTGCTGTGTTTTTCTCTTCAAATGCTGGTTCAGGAATTTGGTGTAATTCTCTTCTAAATTTTCTAAGAATCTCTTTCATTAAAATCGTCCCCTTATAATGTTTTTCTCTATTGTATACTGAAATTTAAAAAAAATCTAGATTACAATATTGACATTTATTGTTTAGAATATTACAATAATCATAAGACAGATGAGGAGAGAGGTTTATGTTGAAAATATATGACGATGTGATGGGAAAAACCAATTTGACTTTTGCTTATAATATTCTTAAACAGAATATTCTGCGTTTAGATCTAAAGCCTGGTCAGGAGCTTAAAGAACCTGAGCTTCAAACAAAGCTTAGAATGAGCAGAACACCTATAAGAGAAGCCATGATTCTACTAAAACACGAAGGACTTGTAGAAACACTTCACAGTGGAACATGTGTCAGTAAAATTGATAGACAAAGATTCAAAGATGGACGTATGATGAGAATATGTCTTGAAACAAGAATGATGGAACTTGCATGTGAAGAATTTCCTGATGAGTATTTAAAAAGGCTTGAGGAGATAGTTGAAAGACAAGAGTATATCCTAGATACTACTAGAGATTACATAGAATTTCATAATCTAGATATAGATTTTCACAAAGCTATATTTGAAGGTGTCGATTATGGAAATCTCTTCCATATGGCTTACAATGGATTTTATGATTATTTAAGAGTAAGACAGCTAAATTCATCATCAAAAATAAGAGATACATTTGTCTTAGATGGACATAAGAAATTGTATGAGATTATAAAAACTAAAAATGTAGATCTTATCCATGAGGTGTTAGAAGAACATTTCTCAAGATTAGATCCAAAGTTAAATCACTTTATAGAAGAGTATCCACATTATTTCAAATAAAGAAAGGAATCTACTGGATTCCTTTTTATTTTAGTAAAAGATCACATTATGAAATCTAGTAGTGGTATTGTGAGTATTTTTATATACATAAACTTTATTGGCTAAAAATTTTATAGATTGCCCTTTAGATAAAGTAAAAGTTTGATTTTCAACAGTGAGTTCTAAAACTCCATCATCTATAATAATATATTCTTCTACTTCTGAGTTATGAGGCTGAGATATATGATTACATCCAGGTTTTAATTCAATTGTTAAAATCTCAAATTTTTTATTATGATCAAATGGAAAAATAGGATATAGCTTCATAAGGTCATTACTTTCTAAAATAGGTGAGATATTTTTTTCGTCGACAATACTTAGTTCTTCTTCTTCATCATCTATAAAAAATGAAAATGATACTTTTAATACAGTACATATTTTCCAAAGAGTAGAAACTGTAGGATTAGATTTTCCATATATTTACCACCTCGATATAACTGACTTTATATAAAGAATATCAGTTTAGCTAAAAAAAAATAATAAAAAATATCTTCTTGTATACTATAACGAACAAAAAGTATGTTATATTGAAAATAAAGAGGAGATTTTATGAGAGGAATTATACTAGGAATTATATTGGCATTATTTTTCTCAATAAAATTTATTTTAAACGAGTATATAAATACTACTCAGGGAAATTATTTATAAACAGCTTCACTACGTTATATTTTTATGTGTCCTATTCTATTTATAATTTTAATATCTAAAAAGCAAGTACAAGAAGGTTTAGTATCTATAATTAAATACCCAAAAGAGTGGTTATTTTGGAGCACAATAGGTTTTGATCTATTTTATTTGCCACTATGTTTTGCGTCAACATTTGTTCAAGGTTGGTTGCTTCAACTTAATTGTAGCAGGAGCTCTAATGACACCTATTATTTCAAATGCCAACTAACAATCAACTAATGAGTTCATTTTTAGTAGCTGTTTTTTCAGGATTTATAGCAACTACGCTATTTTTTAAAGCTACAAATTTAGCAAATGACTCACCTAATATTTTAGCAGCAATAGAATCTACTCAAGCTACAGAAATAGTATTTACAATTTTAGGTAGAAATATGTTAGGAAATAATATTCCATCAATGCAATCTTTAGTAGGGATAGGATTAATTATAGTTGGAATAACTTTGGAAAGTTTTTTAAAAGAAAAGCATATTGAGTAGATATCTACTCAACATGCTTTGTTACTTTAACTATTTTCTATACTTTTCATATCCTTATAGAGATATAGTGCAAATATAGTTTTCATATCTTGAGACATATTTTCAACTTCACTTAGTTTAAACCAGTGGTTTGTTAGGTCTTCTCCCTCATCAAGATTTAATTTTTGAGGTGTAGTTGAATCATTTTTTAGTTGAACAATATATATGTATAATTTTTCTTGTGTATACCCAGGAGAAACAGATAGTGGTTGTTCACTACTACAGATTATATTGTAATCTTTAGGTTGATATCCTGTTTCTTCTGCTAATTCTCTATAGAGAGTATCTATAGCTTTCTCACCTGGGTCAATAAGTCCAGCTGGAATTTCATATACCTCTTTATCCACTCCAGGTCTATATTGTTTTACAAGTAATGTTTTATCTCCTTTTTCATTTATAACCATTGCAGCAACAGCATCTTGTTTTATAAGAAATTCTAAGTGCGTTCCTGTAGTTGGATGTTTTTTTATAGCAACTTTTAAAAATTTTAAATCTTCTACGTTCATTAAAATTCACTCCTATTTATATGTCGTCTTCATCTTCATCTGCCCATTTTTTTCTTTCTTCTGATATTGCTTTATAGAGTTGTTTTTTACGTTTTAAATATTTCATTCTTTGAGTAGCTTTGTATGTTCTAGTGATATTCATAAATGGTAGTAAAAATCCTGCTACGATACCAGCTGAAAATCCATTGTTATAAAGATTTAATCCACCATGGACAGTTCCAATACTTTGTACAACAGCAAGATGTAACCAACCGGCAATAATACCCCATACAGTTCCATAAACTCCAGCAACAGGAGCAAGAGATGTACCAAATAGAGCAGATAGAGCTGTTGTAAATCCATTTGTTGAAGTTCCCCACCCTGCAAACCATACTCCTACAAGGATAGGAATAGTGTTTTTAAAATGTTTTCCATAAGCAGAAAATCCTACCACTGCAAGAACTCCTGCAAGTAATGGACCATTTAATTTTTCACCTATTAACATAAGAAATCCAATAGCAACAAAGCCCATAATTCCCATGTTTATAAATGTAAGTCCATATCCGTATTTTAATACATAATCAGCTTTTAATCCAGTATCTTTTAAAAGATTTCTATAACCTTTAAAAGAACTATCATTTATTATAAATCCTATTATTATAAGGGCTATAAATACTGCTGTACATAGTATTTTTAAAGCAAGATCAAATTCTGTTGAGATAATTCTTGTAGGTATGATTTGAAAATGGTAGAGTTTTAAGATAGATGTTATAACAGCTCCTAAAATTCCACCTGTAAATCCAAGATTATATAAGTTAAATCCTTCATGGAAATTAGCCATTTTTTTAGCTAGTGGTGTAACTATAAATCCTATTATGATACCTAGAGCTATTGCATTTATATATGAAGTATCTGTAGTGTCAACTCTAAATGCTACCTCACTTACGAAAGGTGCAAGGGCCGTTGTAAAACAGATGGTTATGAATATCTCTTTAAAGTCAATATGCTCAAAGACACTATAGAGTATTCCTCCAAGATAGAAGGGAAGTACATTTAAAATGTTTTTTCCAAAAAATGAAAAGCCGAAAACTGTAAAAAAACATGCTATTACAAGACCGTTAATCTCTACTTTGAGAAGTTTAGTTAAGGTGAGATTAAATATTAAAATTAGAAAAGCATTCAAAAACACTGCTCCAATACCACCGATTACTAAAAAGTCTGTAATTAGTACTGCAGGTGATGTAATTATTCTTAACATTCCAGCAATTACATTTTCACGCTGATAAATAACATAGGCAATAAATCCTATGATAATTATTCCAATAAGAATTCCAGAAGCTAATTCTATCTTTTTTATTCTGTTTTGTTTAAAATTATCCATCGAACCCCCTTAAATATGATATTACTATTAAAATAGTATTATTTTTTTTGATAAAAGTCAAATATTCATTTTTGTATTTTTACTAGAAAAATAAGAGAAAATAGTATATGATATATGTATGGAGAAAATGGCTAAATATTATGTATACATCTTGAGATGTAAAGATGGTTCTTTATATACAGGAATTACAACAAATATAGAAAAAAGATTAGTTTCTCACATAAGTGGCAAAGGAGCAAGATATACTAGAGCAAAAGGTGTTGATAGAATAGAACTTTCATTTTTTTGTAGTGGAAGATCAAATGCATCTATAATAGAAGCTTATATAAAAAAACATAATAAAAAATGGAAAGAGGATATGATCCAAGATTTTATAAGACTTCAATGCACTATAGAAAAAGATTTGCAGATAAAAATAAAAAAAAATATTGACACATTCTAAATTATATGATAGTATAATACATGTTCTGAAACACGAAAGCGTTTCAAGTTCATGCCTGGATGGCGGAACAGGTAGACGCACAGGACTTAAAATCCTGTGGTATTTAGTTACCGTGCCGGTTCGATTCCGGCTCTAGGCACCATTTTTTTATCGCGGGGTAGAGCAGCTTGGTAGCTCGTCGGGCTCATAACCCGAAGGTCATAGGTTCAAATCCTGTCCCCGCTACCAAAAAACAAAAAATAAAATAATATGCGGGAATAGCTCAGTTGGTAGAGCGTCAGCCTTCCAAGCTGAATGTCGCGAGT
>ERZ773118.1449-NODE-1449-length-12526-cov-53.0868_pt1 | contig 12526 bp, 17 predicted proteins | sample MGYA00580562_ERZ773118 | MGnify/ENA primary metagenome ERZ773118 (study PRJEB29015, sample SAMEA2737878) | human gut metagenome | biome: human gut; feature: human-associated habitat; material: faeces | place: China | collected 2012 ... | reverse complement strand
AACCGAAAGAATATGTTGAACAGATACGATCTGTGACAGATGCCCTGTATGAGAAGAACTGGAAGATATATTCATTGAAAAATTATTGGGTCAATGACAGCTTTCCGTATAATGGCGTAAATGCAAAGTTTAAAAACTCACGCAACTATCGTATTGAAATCCAGTTCCATACTCAGGAAAGCTTTGATGTGAAGATGAGTGAAGAAGATCACAAATTGTATGAACAAAGAAGAGTTTTGGAGCCTGGCTGCGAGGAGTATAACAGAATATTACAGTTACAGCTGAAATTGTATTCAGATATGGAATATCCTGAAAACATTGCGGATTTAGAAAAAATTTAACCGAATCAAGTAAGTCCTCTGCTTCAATTGCAAATATCCGCCTGACCCTACAGCATCAAATGTTACAGCAGGAGGTACCGGATAATTCCGGGTCATTTGATGCATGACGATTAAAACCTGACAACAGCAGATTGTTGTTCTCCATATTAGTATATGTTCTGCATAGAAGCCTGTGAATGGTTGTAAGGGAGAAGATTTATGAAAATAGTGAAAAAGAAACAATCCAACAGTTATATTCTTGAATATAATGTGGGATTATGTTGCATTCTGTGAACTCTTGTGAGATTTCAGTGGGGAATAGCTTGTAATTATAATGAAAACAAGGTATACTAGTATAAAAGACAGCAGTCGGGAGAACCATTTTCCCGTCTCGTAAGGAGGATAAAATGGCAAAAAACTATGATGGCATGGCAGTTGGGGCATTTGAACTGGATAACCTGGTAGCTTGCTTTGTCGCTCTCGATGCAGCATCCAAGGCTGCAAACGTAACGATTCAAAGCGTCGAACGAAACCGACTGAAAAGCGGAGCATGTGTAAAAATACGCGGCAGTGTTTCTGATGTGAATGCAGCAATGGAAGTGGCCTTAGAGACAGCCAAACCCCTTGGCAAGATTGTTTCTCACACAGTGATCGCATCACCTTCCGCAGATACTGAAGTGGCACTTAAGATGACCATTAACAAATAGAACATGTCAGGAGGAAATGAGAAGATGTCATATGGAGCATTAGGATTAGTAGAGGTTGTGGGAAGCTGTAATGCAGTAGTTGTCCTTGACCAGATGCTGAAAACATCAGATGTGGAATTCCGTACCTGGCATACCAAGTGCGGAGGTCACGCAACTATATTCTTAAGTGGCGATATAGCAGCAGTAAAGGCAGCAGTAGATGCTGTAAAGGGAACCCCACCCTGTGAAATTATAGCAGCAGCTGTAATCTCAGCACCGTCTGAAGAAACATCAAGACTGGTGAAAGAAGAGGAAGAAAAACACCATAAATAATAGCTAAAAGGACTTTCTGTAAATCAGTAAATGAAATGCAGAAAGTCTTTTTGGAATATGTATAAAGAATCTGCAGTAAAGAAGTGTCAGGGAATTGAATGACCGCGCGTCGCATTCTCGTTACTTCAGTTTCTGAAAATAGTGATGAGTTAGACGCGCAATTTTTTTGTTAAAAAAGAACGTATGTTTACAGAATGAGATATCTATGGTACAATTTGTTCATAGCACAAAATAAAAAAACAATTCAGAGGAGAAGAAAATGCAGACGGTATCCAGTTATGGTGTGGAAATACGAAAACAGAATATCCCAATCCGCCAGACACTGAAAATCTATCGTCAGGCGGTCAGCTATCTGACGGAAATCTATGAACAGGTGTGGGCAGAACTGAAAATGATCCCGGAAGCAAAGAAACGTTTTAACGCGGCAGAGCATTTGGTTCATACAACGAAAAAGAACCATGCCCACTTTGGTTTTGACATCCGTTTTCCGAAGATGCCTTCTTATCTCAGGAGAGCTGCCATCCAGCATGCACTGGGAAGTGTATCGTCCTATGAAAGCCGGATGGAACAGTGGGAGGCAGCGGGAGAACTCTCCGGGAAACCGAATTTTACCTGTGAAAACCATGCCATGCCGGTCTTTTACCGGGATGTGATGTACCGCGAAGGGACAGAGGGAAAAGATGAGGCATACCTGAAACTGTATGACGGGCATGACTGGAGATGGTTCCGTGTGTGTTTAAGCCATACGGATATGGAATATCTGCGCAGGAACTGGTATGGGAAAAAGGCATCTGCCCCGACACTGGAAAAAAGACACCATAAATATTTCCTGCGTTTTTCCTATATAGAAGAAGTGACGCTTACTCAGACACCTGTTAAAGGGCAGATTATCTGCAGTGTGGATCTGGGAATCAATACGGATGCAGTCTGTACCATCATGCGGGCAGACGGAACTGTCCTGGGGAGAAAGTTTATTGACTTCCCCAGTGAAAAAGACCGTATGTACCGCACACTGGGACGAATCCGGAGATTCCAGAGGAAACATGGATCTGCGCAGGCAGGGGAAAGGTGGGCATACACCAGACGTCTGAATATAGAATTAAGCAGAAAGATCGCAGGGGCAGTTGCAGAATATGCATGGGAGAATCATGCAGATGTGATCGTATTTGAGTATCTGGAAATGAACGGAAAGATATCGGGAAGTAAGAGGCAGAAACTGCAGCTTTGGAGAAAACGGGATATCCAGAAACGGTGTGAACATCAGGCACACAGGAAAGGGATGCGCATATCCAGGATCTGTGCATGGAATACGAGCAGGCTTGCGTATGATGGATCAGGGATGGTCCTGCGTGACTGGAGAAATCACAGCCTCTGCGCATTTCAGACGGGAAAAAGATATAACTGTGACTTGTCAGCTTTTTATAATATCGGGGCCAGATATTTTATCCGTGAACTTTTAAAACCCCTTCCGGCAACGGAAAGGTCTTTGCTGGAGGCAAAAGTCCCTGCAGTAAAGCGTAGAATCTCATGTGTTTATGCAGATCTAAGGGAACTCAGTTCTGAGATGGGACTCTTAATGGCTGCATAGATGCAGTACCTGTAATGTGGGGACCTGCCATATCTGGCATGGGAAAAAGCGCATATCTGCGCAAACCTAAGTTACAGGCGTATCCGCCGATATTTAGTCTGACGCCTAAAGCGTCTGGAAGCACGTGACTTCAGTCATGTGAGGATATAATTCACAATGATGTGAAGGTAGTATTAAATCAAGAAGGCAGGTATTTCGGAAAATGGATTATAAGAGTGTAAAAATATCAGAAGATGCAAAAATTGCAAGGCAGTCAGTGGTTATTGGAGATGTAACTATCGGGCGTGACAGTTGTGTTCTTCATTATGCTGTGATACGTGGCGATGATGCTCCGATCGTGATCGGTGAGGAATCTAATGTTCAGGAAAACTGTACGATTCATGTAAGCCGTAATATGCCGGTACATATTGGGAATAATGTGACAGTTGGACATAATGCAGTGCTTCATGGATGTATGATCGGTGACCGTACATTGATCGGAATGGGAGCGGTTGTTCTTGATGGTGCCATAATAGGTAAGGATTGTATCATAGGAGCAGGAAGTCTTGTGACAAAGAATACAGTGATACCGGACGGTTCTCTGGTGATGGGAAGTCCTGCAAAGATTAAACGAAACCTTACATGGGAAGAAAAGCTGGGAAATCTTGAAAACAGTAAAGAGTATGTTTCTGTGTCTGCCGAAATGCAGAAGCAGGGTGTATTGTAAAAATCAGACAATAAAAATATCCCCGGAACTTTATGTAAAAACAGTGGAGTTCCGGGGATATTTATGTATATCAGACAGTAATCTTAAACCAGTCTTTTTCTTCAAAATCTACTACTGTGCAGTCATTTGCATAAGTGCATTCCGGAAGAATGATCATGGCATGGAGTACTTCATTGTTTAAAGGAAGAGGACATAAATGCCAGATAGCAGCATTGATCTTCACCATAGTTCCTTTTGGAACTATGAATGCTCTGGTAAGTTCCGGAACAGGTGCGCCTGCAGAAGCCGGTGCTACATGTATGATCATGTCATCATCCAGTGCAACAATTCCTTCCCAGGTAGTTGTGTGATATTCAGCAGCTTTAACGATGCGTTCATCTTTATGTACTGCAATAGGTGAAAAACCAATGGATCCCATACAGGTACCGGAAATACGGTCTGGATAAAATTTATGTATTTCACCCTGTAATGGATAGCCTTCCGGCTCTGTCATGCTGAAAAATGTACCAAATGGTGCAAAATCTGCAGCATTGATTTTTGTTGCTTTTAGTTCTCTCATGGTATAATACCCCCTTATATAGTATTTTATGAAAAGTTTTGATTATTTTTTGTGTGTGACTGGTGGAAGATCACAGTGATAAGCGATACCCAGTGGGGTTACCAGCAGAGGATGTACCGGACGATAAACAGGTAGCCCAAGCTTTTTTTCAAATACGCCTGTGAAATCTTCAAAACTTGCGGAACCGCCTACAACATATACAGCGGGTACCTGGTAGCCTGTGAGAAATTTCTGAGTGATCGTGGCCATTTTTTCTACAGTTGCTTTGATTACAGGGAAAATTTCAGCTTCTTTTGAACGATCTGTTTTTAAAATTTCAGCTTCTTCGTATGGGATGTTATAGTGCCCTGCTACAGTCATGGTCATGTGACTGCCGCCGGTAGCTTCATCGTCTGTGTAGATTACTTTGCCGTCTTTGAGAATACTGATTCCTGTAGTGCCTCCACCTACATCCACTACAGCGCCGTCTGAAATCTTAAGTACAGCAGCTGCAGCGGTGGGTTCGTCTACGATATTGGAAACCTCAAAACCTGCACCCTCCAGCACATATTGAATACTTTTTGAACTTCCTTCGGAAACTCCGGGTGGGATTGCAGCTGCAGCGTAAGGAAGCTCAGTTTTCAGTTTTTCTTCAAGTTCAGCCTTCAGCCGTGTAACAAGCTGAACAGATTCATAATAATTGACGATCACGCCGTCTCTGATAGCCTGGGAGGGAGCGGATATGCCGGCAATCGGACGGTTGGTAGTGTCTACAACTGCCAGAACTGTATTAGCTGTACCCAAATCCACACCTACTTTCAGACGGCCTTTGAATTTTTTGCATTCACCGGTTTGAACAAGATCGGCGAAATTTGATAAAGTTCTGTTTTTCAATTCCATATCTGTATACTCCTGATATTTTATTTTATAGATGAAATCGTTTGACATTGTTACTGCTCATTCCGTTCTCAGCAACATGTTTTTCGATTTTTGCTGTTTCAGAAAAAACAACAAAAAATTGCAAATAGATATTATATATTATAGAATAATCAGTATGGAAAAGCAACAAAATATGCCGTCAGGTTATGAAAAGAATAGAAAAATTATTGGTAAATATCAAAGTTTTCATTAAATATTTTTTCATTGTGTGATAAAATATTTAATGAACTTAAATACTTCTTGAATTCTTAAATAAAGAAAGGATGCTATACAGGAATCCGCATAGTGGCAGTGTTTTTCTGGATTACAATCTGGCAGTTTGCAAGTATGTATCTGGGACAGGAGATCCTTCTGGCATCTCCTGTTTCTGTTGTCCGAAAGCTTTTTGAACTGAGTTTTACCGGGAATTTCTGGCAGTCTGTTGGATTTAGTTTTGTGCGTATTGTGACAGGATTTCTTTTGGCTATGTTTCTGGGAATCTTTCTGGCAGTGTTGGCATATTGGTCAAAAACAGTGGAAATCCTGATAGCACCTGTAATTGCGGTGGTCAAATCTACACCTGTGGCGTCTTTTATCATTTTGTGCCTGATATGGATACCTTCCAGAAATCTGTCAGTTTTTATTTCTTTTCTTATGGTTCTGCCTTATTTTCTCTCTGCATGCAGGCTTTCACTTGGGATGTGCTGGAAAGCAGGAGTGGCAGCAGAGGTTATCGGAGTACCCTCAGGTTCTATTGGTGAGAAACTGTATAATGCAAAAATATATCTGAATACTCCTGATCTTTTTGCGTGGACGATTGTGATTATTGTGATAAGTTTTGTATTTGAAAAGTGTTTTCTTGGAATTGTAAGCAGAGTAGTTTATATGATAGAACATAAATAACGGAGATTTTGATTTATGGTAATTTTCTTAAATGCGTTATTTGTGAGGTTTGTTACAGGTGGAGAAAAGATATGGATATAAAGGTAGATCATGTCAGTAAAGCATACGGAGAGCAGCAGATACTGAGAGATTTGTGTTGCGTTTTTCCAGAAGGGAAAACCACTTGTATAAGAGGAAGATCCGGATGTGGAAAAACTACACTGATACGGCTTCTTCTGGGGCTGGATATTCCGGATAAGGGAAAAATAGAAGGGATAAGTGACAGGAAGATCAGTGCAGTATTTCAGGAAGATCGCCTGTGCGAAAATCTGAGTGCTGCTTCCAATATAAGACTGGTATGCACAGAAACAATTGATTATATTTTAAAAAAGACCGAGGGAAAGACATTGATCTTTGTTACCCATGAAGAACAGGAAGCAGTTTGGCTAAAGGCCGACAAAACATTAAAATTTATGAAGGATCATCTGATAAAATAATCCGGAAAGTGATGGGATAAAATAATGCAGACTTATACATATGTTTCAAAGGGAAAATTTGAATTAATGGAAAAACCAAAACCAGTACTTATGCATGAACGAGATGCAGTTGTAAAGGTAACGCTTGCAAGTATCTGCTCAAGTGATCTGCACATTAAACACGGAAGTGTTCCCCGTGCAGTTCCTGGTATAACTGTGGGACATGAGATGGTAGGTATTGTTGAATCAGTTGGAAGTGCTGTAACTCATGTAAAACCGGGGGATCGTGTGACTGTAAATGTAGAAACCTTTTGTGGTGAATGTTTTTTCTGTAAAAAAGGTTATGTAAATAACTGTACAGATGAGAATGGCGGATGGGCTCTTGGCTGTCGTATAGATGGTGGTCAGGCAGAATATGTAAGAGTTCCGTTTGCTGACCAGGGACTGAACAAAATTCCGGAAGGAGTTACTGACAGACAGGCTTTGCTGGTAGGAGATGTTCTTGCCACTGGCTATTGGGCTGCACGTATTTCTGAGATCACAGAGGAGGATACTGTGCTGATTATTGGAGCTGGTCCTACAGGGATTTGCACTTTGCTAAGTGTTATGCTGAAGAATCCAAAGTGTATTATTATGTGTGAAAAAGATGAAAACAGAATTCATTTTATTAATGAACATTATCCGGAGGTTCTTACTGTCTCGCCGGAGGAATGCTTTGATTTTGTCCAGGACCATAGTGATCACGGTGGAGCTGATGTAGTTCTTGAGGTTGCGGGAGCGGAATCTACATTTCGTCTGGCATGGGAATGTGCAAGACCAAATGCAACTGTGACAGTGGTTGCACTTTATGATAAGGCTCAGGTACTGCCACTTCCGGATATGTATGGAAAAAATCTCACATTCAAAACAGGTGGAGTGGATGGATGTGATTGTGAGGAAACCCTGAAACTGATCGCAGAAGGTAAGATTAATACAGAACCACTTATCACACATACTTATCCGCTTAGCAGAATCGAAGAAGCATATGAACTTTTTGAAAATAAGAGAGATGGTGTGATTAAAGTAGCGGTAGAGTGTTAGAGCGTGTTTCGAAAACGATGTACTAGCAGGATTGCTGTAGATGAAATGAGCAGGTCTGTGAAAAAAATATCTGGAGCAGTTTCTTTTTTGAAAAAAAGGAATTAAGTAATGAGGAGCTGACGAAGTCTTGAATAAAGCATATGAACAGGAAATAGAAATGTGGAATCAGGTTTTTAAAGAATGTACACCTGTAGATTTAAGAAAGTTAGATTTGAAAGTGGAAACCATGTTTGATGAAGCTTTAAAACTATTTGCGGAAAAAACAACAAATGTCCTGGATTTTGGATGCGGAACCGGAGATATTTCTACACATAAGGTTCTGGGGATTGATGCCTCAAAAGTGGGTATTCAATTTGCAAATGAAACAGCAAAACTCAGTGAGTATAAAACGGCCACGTTCTTAGAAGGCGGAGAACATATGATAAGTCAAATGGAAGAGAACTCTTTTGATGGTACTGAGGGTCGGTACTGAGGGTCTGACCGTGCGTCCAGCAAAGGGTATATAGTCCGGTGGGTGGAAGCCCCATCAAATAAGCTGTTAACCACAGCATTTGAAGCGAGTCTTGAGTCTGTTACGGTAACGTGCAGGCTAAGCGTAGACAGCAAGATAGCAGGGATAGCTATGGAGCACCGAAATCCCAAAGTATCAGAGGGTCGACACCGTGGTCAGGGTGGAAGACAATATATGCACTTATCGTTATGGTGAGATTCTGCATGCCTCTGCGGTGTTGTTGAAACTATTCATGTCAGACAGGGACTATATGTCAACTGGAGAGGACCTGCATTTTCTTTTCAGAGTGTGTAAATGAAAAGTATGTCCGCCAACCAAAAGAAGAAAGACAAACGAAGTGCAGGTAGTCGGAGGCCCGAACAGTACCGGTGAAGGTATGAACAAAATAAATACTGGAGGGAAGTCGAGAGAGAACTGTGCCTCGCAGTTCTGGCCTGCGAAACTATATCAAAGAGGAAACATTAGCTATACACAGAGATAGGGGAACTAATGGAAACGAAATTGGCGAGAATATCACAATTATCAAAAGAAAACCCAGACATGGTCTTTACATCACTGGGGCATCTTATCAATAAGGAGATGCTTGAGAACTGTCATGTCCAGATGGATGGAACGAAAGCCGTAGGAATAGATGGAGTTACCAAAGAAGAATACGGAAGAAATCTGGAAGAAAATCTAAAAGCCCTTATAGAAAGTTTGAAGAAGAAATCCTATAAGCCTAAACCAGCAAGACTGGTAGAAATACCAAAGGACAATGGGAAGATGCGGCCACTTAGTATCTACTGTTATGAAGACAAGCTGGTACAGGAAGCACTGCGCAGGATACTGGAAGCAGTATTCGAGCCAATGTTTTATGATGAGATGATGGGATTCAGACCCAACAGGGGCTGCCATAAAGCAATCCGCAAACTAAACATAATGCTGGAAAGGAAACCGACGAATTATGTTCTGGATGCGGATATAAAAGGATTCTTCCAGCATCTTGACCATGAATGGATTGTGCGTTTTATAGAATCAAGGATCAAAGACCCGAATATTATCCGCCTTGTCAGACGAATGCTGAAAGCAGGAATTATGAATAACTATGAATTTGAAGCAACAGAGGAAGGAAGTGGACAAGGTTCCGTCTGCTCTCCGATAATTTCCTGTATCTATATGCACTATGTGCTGATGTGGTGGTTCAAAGAGGTGGTAACGCCGATGTTAAAGGGATATGCAGGTCTGGTGGTCTATGCTGATGATTTTGTGGTGACATTCCAATACAAATCAGATGCAGTATGGTTCTATGAACACTTAAAACATAGAATGGGACACTTTGGATTAAGCCTTGAAGAAGAAAAGAGCAGGCTGATAGAGTTCGGACGATACGCAAAGGAAAGATGCAGTAAAAGTGGAACGAAGCCAGGTACCTTTACTTTCCTAGGTTTTACACACTACTGTTCCAAAAGCAAGAATGGTAGATTCAGAGTGAAGAGGAAAACCAGTAAGAAGAAGTTTGCGAAGAAATGTAGAGAAATAAATCAACTGATGGGACACATGAAAACATGGAAACTGAAAGAGATTACTGCTAAACTCAATAAGATACTGACTGGTTATTACCATTACTATGGAATCACAGACAATACAGAAAGAATAACAGCATTTCGATACCACGTAATGAAAAGTTTATTCTACTGTCTAAATCGGAGGAGTCAAAAGAAAAGCTACAACTGGGTAGAATTTCTGAATATGATAGATAACAGCTATCCATTGGTAAGACCCCGAATATATGTCAGTGTATATAATTGATAAATGTGAACGATTCGTTTCGCAAAGAGCCGGATGCGGGAAAGCCGCAAGTCCGGATTCTGTGAGGGGCGTACGACCGCAAGGGGTGCGTCTACTCGACATCTAACTAACCGATAAATAAAATAATGAATTAGTAAAAAGTTGATGAAAAGTCTATAAATGTAATGTGACATTGGAGTTTAGCGCAATAGAGTTTGAATATTGTGAATCGCTTGAATTGTTGGAAGAATTCTTTCATAAATATATTAATATTAGAAGTTGTCAGTTATTAAGGATTAATCCTGAAACGAAGAAGTGGAATTGTTCTATGGCAACAAGGGCGAATCGCAGGGAAACCAGATATTTGCCGATTTTCTGCTTCATCTGATCAGGGTAATAGAAAATGCTGGAATGCTGATCATTGATGAATTTGGCAATAGTCTTCATAATAAATTGGCTGAAAAAATTATTGAATTCTTTATGGAGAATGTTGCTTTACGCTACAATGGTTTCATGCTATCATTATTTTAGTTGAAAATTTTGATGGCATGAAGCTATTTTTGATTGGAGGCATGGAAGATTTGAACTTTAACTATTGCTATAAAATTACTTATGAATCAGGGGAAACTTATGACAGACGAAGAAATGAGCTGTCAGTAGAAATTTCAAAAGAAGACTATAAGAAAATTATAACAGGAGTATTACAGGAAAGACCGATTGATCAGATTGAAGGGATTTCGGATGTAATTGATAAAATGACGGAAAATGTTAAATAACTGCGCGTCGTATTCTCGTTACTTCAGTGAATGGGAAAACGATAGTGGAAGCAGTGGTATAAATTAATTCACCAGAAAAAGAAAACCATTTTTTGAATAGTCATAGGTGATGCTGGCGATTTTAAGTGACGAAGAACTTGGAGATAAGATAACAATGGAGCAATATTATTACAACCATATGAATAAGGCGCAGCAGGCTGCATATCACAGCATTCTTAGCGGTGTGAAAAACCTGGCGGATGAATTTCAGATTCCGGCATTAGAGGGAGAAGAACTTTAGTATCTTTTTGATAAAAAGAAGATTTGCGAACATCAAAAGGCTATGACTGCCAGAGTTGAGAAGCTGATTCGCCCGGCTCAGAAGCTGTCTGAGTGGGAGAAAGAAAAGTATGTACATGATTTTATCTGTGAAAATATCCGCTATGACAAACTGAAAAAATCATATTCCCATGAAATTATCGGACCGTTGGGGCAAGGCGTTGGTGTTTGTGAGGGAATCGCAAAAGCAGTAAAGGTTTTGTTAGATGCACTGGGAGTCTGGTGTGTGATTGCAATCTGTGGAAATAATCCTGAGACTTCTGAAATCCGCTATGATTATTTCAATCTGGATGATTCACAGATTTTCAGGGATCATGAGCCTCTTATTGCGCCGGCGCCTCACTGCGGTGATCATGAGCACTTTTACTATAAGGAGAAGAAGCTTTCTTTTACTAAGAAAGAGGATGTGTATAAGCGTTCTTTGCAGGCGGCGAAGAAAGGCAGGATACTTATTTTTCACTGGAGAGGCGGTTATCTGACAAAGGAAGTACTGAAGGAATTGTTGGAGCTTATCCGGAAAGCAGGAGATGAGAAAGACAAAACAGCAATGGTCAGCATAAACTGGCCGCAGGCAGTTATTCGTGTTCAGTATACGGATATGCAGGTACAGGAGAGCGTGACAATAGAGGAAGCGAATGAAGGGGAAAAATAGATGTGATACCGGATGGCTCTCTGGTAATGGGCAGTCCGGCCAGAATCAAACGAAATCTCACCTGGGAAGAAAAGCTTGGTGTTATGGAGAACAGTAAGGAATATGTCACTGTATCTCTGGAAATGAAAGAACAGGGGGTGTTATAGAAAAATAATAATCTGTCAAAAAACAACACAAATACATAAAAGGTGCTATAATTTGGTAAGATATTACCTGGAAAAGGAGAGACAAAAATTATGAAGAAAAAGAGTATTAAAGTAATAACAGTTTTACTGGCAATGGTTATGCTGTTTGTATCATCGTCGTCTGTATCTGCGATGAGTTTACAGAATACGATAGCGCATCGTGCATTAAAACAGCAGATTATTGCAGATAAGAGACAGTACTGCAATTTTGGAATGACAACAATTAAATATGTATATGCTGATATTGATGGAGATCATGTTGCAGAGCTGATTACAGAACCGGGGTATGGTTATCTGACACAGGCTATCTATGATTATCAGAATGGAAATGTAAGAAGAGTAGCGACAGTTGGACAGGGGAATTTTACAAAGTATTATCCGAAACATAAAGTGATTTATATAAAGAACAGCGGTCATATGGGAGTATTGTGCGATTATTATTATAAGTATGTAAAGGGAACGTATAAAATGGCAGCACGTGCACAGAAGGATTATGGAAATCGTTCTTATGATGAAAAACCGGTGAAAATTACTTATACTGTAAATGATAAGAAAGTTACAAAAGCTGAATATTCAGCATACGTTAAGAAATTGATCAAAGGTGAAAAAGGTAAATCTTTTTCAAAACTTAAATGGAAAAGGTATTAATTGGATATAATTTTACTGAATTTTTGGAAACAGCAGCTATATACAAGGCTGCTGTTTTTGATTATAATGATAAAAAAGGTAATACAATTGATGGAGAATAATTCAAATGATAGTTAACAAGTGTTCGGAAAATTTATTTACA
>ERZ773118.1437-NODE-1437-length-12605-cov-30.3144_pt1 | contig 12605 bp, 13 predicted proteins | sample MGYA00580562_ERZ773118 | MGnify/ENA primary metagenome ERZ773118 (study PRJEB29015, sample SAMEA2737878) | human gut metagenome | biome: human gut; feature: human-associated habitat; material: faeces | place: China | collected 2012 ... | reverse complement strand
AGAAAAAGATAAATGGAAGGAGTATCCAACCTATGGATTCTTATACAGATGTAAGCACCCAGTGCTGCGGCCGCGGGCGTATGTCATGCGGTACATCGTTTGGAAATGGATGCGGTTCTTATACAAGTCCGGATTATCCGGATATGAACGCATTTCCATGGGACTCATGGGGAAGCTATCCTGAGCTTTCCTATCCTACCCCTGCAGCCCCGGCCACTCAGCCAGCCAATATGTCATGTCCCTCTACTGAAGGAGGCGTGCTGGAGCAGCAGTTTCCGGTAGCCATGGCTTATGTGCCGTGGCAGCAGTGGCAGACCACCTATGCCCCTGAGAGGGGCCTTGTCCAAGGAACTATTTTCCCTGATCTGGATTTACAATTTAATTACGGGAGGTGCGGAAGATGATGAATCAGATGATGAATCCCGACCTTAATGCTTCCCGTGAGGCTATGCTCCGTGAGGTAGACCAGGCCGGCTTCGCGGTGGTTGACGCAAACCTCTACCTTGACACCCATCCTTGTGACGCAGCTGCTATTGATTACTATAATCAGATGGCAGACGCGTACAGAAATGCAGCAGCAGCCTTTGAGGCCCAGTTCGGCCCTTTGACGGCTTCCGCCAATAGAGATGCTGCATACTGGTCCTGGATTAACGATCCTTGGCCATGGGAAGGAGGGTGCTATTAATGTGGATTTATGAGAAGAGATTGGAATTTCCGGTTAATATCAAAGAGCCCAATGCTCAGATGGCTCAGTTTATAATGAGCCAATATGGTGGGCCGGACGGCGAAATGGGCGCTTCCATGCGTTATCTTTCCCAGCGCTACGCCATGCCATATAAGGAGTGCAAGGGAACCCTGACAGATATAGGCACAGAGGAGCTTGCCCACCTGGAAATCGTGGCTGCCATCATCCATCAGCTGACTAAGGGACTGACTGCAGACCAGCTGGTAGAGCAGGGCTTCGGACCTTACTATATCGACCATACCACCGGTATCTGGCCCCAGGCGGCAGGAGGGATACCTTTTAACGCATGTGAGTTCCAGTCCAAGGGAGACGTGATTACGGACCTTCATGAGGATATGGCCGCAGAACAGAAAGCCAGGAGCACTTATGACAATATCCTGCGTGTTGTCAAGGATTATGACGTTTGTGAACCCATTAAATTCCTGAGGGAAAGGGAAGTCGTTCATTATCAGAGATTTGGCGAATTGCTGCGCATCACCCAGGAGAAGCTGGACAGCAGGAATTTCTATGCGTTCAATCCTGCCTTCGATGTGCCTGCACCATCCTGCCAGGATCAGATGAGACAGATGTAAGGTCATATTCAAAGTTATATGTGAAAGGCGCCGCGGTCTATCTGGCAAAACCAGAGGCCGCAGCGCCTTCTTTTGAATCGTACATACAGCTTTCCAATTTCACCAGCTCTCCGCCAATGAGTTCCACATCCTCATCCTGGTGGGTTGAGAGGATTAAGAGCCGCCCGTCCTGCTTTTCCCTGATATATGAAATGACATTGCGTTTTAATTCGTCGTCCATACCGGTAAAGGGTTCGTCCATAAGAAGGATACGGGAAGGGGTGAGGAGGGCCCGCATGACGGCTACCCGGCGCTTCATGCCGCCGCTTAAGGTGGACACAGGGCGGTTCAGGCATTCCTCCGGAAGCAGGCGGGCCAGTTCCCATTTGATGCGGGGCGTTTTGATAGACCGGCCGGCACACATGGATACATTTTCAATAGGGGAAAAGGATTCGCAGAGCCTGTCCTCCTGAAAAACAGCGGAAACAGTCAGGGAATTCATGTCCTGAGGTTTTCCGCCTGCAAGCACCATGCCCTGGTCCGGCTGCTCCAGTCCCATGAGTATACGCAGCAGAGTGGTTTTGCCTGAACCGGATGGACTCATAAGACAATAGCATTGTCCCTGATGAAAGGACAGGTTCAGGTTCCTTAATACGGGCAGTCCGTCAAATGATTTAGATATATTTTGTAATTCCAGGGTCATTCCATACACGCTCCTTAATGCTTTATTTTCTTCAACAGATAAAGAAAGAAACGCTCAAACAATGCGCTGATTACTATGATGACAAAGGTCCAGGCAAAGAGTCCGGCCGTGTCAAGATACAGCTTGGAGTAGTACAGCTGTTCTCCGATGGAACCTTCCGGTATGCCGATAACTTCCGCGGCCACGCCGGATTTCCAGCTCATTCCAAGGGCAGTCCGGCACCCGTTTACAATGTATGGAAGGAGGGCCGGTACATAGATATAGTGAATGCGTTTCCACATGGGCATGCGGAAAACCCGGGCCATTTCCAGCAGTTTCTTATCCGTATGTTCCAGCCCGGACAGGGTGCTCACATAGACCATGGGCACCACCACCAGAAAGGAGGTGAACACTGCCAGGTTGCGGGAACCAATCCATATCAGCGCCAGGATGACGAAGGAGGCAACGGGTACGGACTTAATCAGCAGCATGACCGGATCCAGCAGTTCCTTTACCAGAGGAAAGAGATAGGCCAGGCTTCCCAGGAGGATGCTTAAGAAAAAGGCTCCCAGGAAACCAAGGCTTATTCTGGCAAAGGAATTCAGGATGGTGGCCCAGAAGGAAGGGGCCGCTGCCTGTTGTGCCAGGGCCTTTATCATGTCCAGAGGGCCTACGAATATGATATTGTTGTGTATCAGGAGATTGGCTGCCTGCCATACTGCAATCCAGAACAGCCAAATCAGATATTTTCTTATTCGTGTGTTGTGATTTGTGGGTTGATTCATGAGGGATATCTCCGCAATCAGGGGTTAAGGCATGTAGTAAAAATCATCTCCGGGCATCTGTCCGCCGATGGATTTGGGATCCTGCTCATTTAAGGTGGAGAGGTAACCGCTTAAGGCATTCTTCATCTCCTGTCCGGTCAGACACACGATGTTGCAGTAGGGTAGAGCTTTCTGGGCAATGGGAGCCTTCTCCACAATACCCTGTTTGGCAATCAGCTGGGCGGCGTCCTCTGTATGTTCCGTGGCAAATAGGGTGGAGGCCTCATGGTCCTTTATAAAGTCCGCAACAGGGGAACGGTTCTCCCTGAGAAAATCGCCGCGCACCAGGGTAACGCCTGTCACCAGCATGCTTCCGGAGTCCTTGTTTAAAATATTCCACTGTTCCGTTAAATCCAGCACTGTTTTTAAGTCGGGATTCTGGATGCAGGCGGCAGTGGCAAAGGGCTGCGGCAGAACGCCGATGGCACTGGAATCCTGCTTTAACAGGGATGCCACTTCAGTGGCCTCGGACTTGAACTGCAGGTCCACATCAGATGCGGAAAGACCGTTTTCCTTTAAAAGGTAATTCATGACGTATTCGGGGGTGGTCCCCTTTCCTGTCATGTAAATGGTGCGTCCCTTTAAGCCGGCCATGGAGGTAATGGAATCATCTGAGGCCACCACATAGAGGACGCCCAGGGTATTGATATCCAGGACTGTGATATTTCCCTGGGTCTTGGCGTAGAGCACGCTGGCAACATTGGCAGGCACCAGGGCGATATCCAGGTCGCCGTTTGCTATCTTGCCCACCAGTTCATCAGCCTTGCCGGCCATGGTGAATTCATAGACATTGGACGTCTCGCCCTTGGAAGCCTTGTCCATCAGGGATACAAGTCCCATGGAGGTGGGGCCTTTCAGGGAGCCTACGCGGATGGCGGCCTGGCAGGTCAGCTTGTTTTCATCGGAACCCGTGTTCAGTTCACCGCCGGCACCGGATTCAGGGTCCGGGGAGGATGATTCGCCGGAAGGGCTTTCTGAAGCTTGGTCCGGGGCGGTTTTGTCTCCTGACTGGGCTATGGTCTGATCCCCGGTCTCCGCTTCCGTCTGTCCCTCGGTCTGTATTTTGGCCTGGGACTCTGTGCCAGGTGTGCCGGAGCCGCTTTTGCCGCATCCGCCCAGCACCAGGGAGACGCTCATCAATGCCATTAAAAGTAAGGAAACATGTTTTTTCATAATACTTCAACTCCTCTCGTAAATATCATTAACTATAGCACAACAGGCCTGTCTTTTCTATAAAATATTTGAGAAATATTATTGATATAAATATCACAATGTGAGATAATGAAGCCATGGTTTGGGGTGAGCCCATAATACACGCAGATAGTGGAGGAATAAGGGATGAAAGTAACGATATGTATTGGAAGCGCCTGTCATTTAAAGGGATCCAGGGAAATTATCAGTAAGCTCCAGAAGCTGGTAGATGAGAACGGCCTGTCTGATAAGGTGGATTTAAACGGTGCGTTCTGTTCCGGCAATTGTGACCATGGAGTGTGCGTGACGGTGGAGGGCGAGCTGTATTCCCTGAAGCCGGAAGATACAGAAGAATTTTTTGAAAATGAGATTAAGGGGAGACTTTGATTATGGGCATGGAAATCATAGATTTCAAAGCCACAAAGTGCAAACACTGCTATAAATGCGTCCGTTACTGTGGGGTAAAGGCCATCCAGGTCAAGGACGAGCGGGCGGTCATTATGCCGGACAAGTGCATCCTGTGCGGACACTGTCTGAAGATCTGCCCCCAGTCAGCAAAAACCCTTAAGAGTGACCTGAACATGGTCCGCGGATTTTTGCGTGAAGGCATGCGCGTGGTGGTGTCTATTGCACCGTCCTATATGGGGTTATTGAAATACAAGACAATCGGTCAGGTGCGGGGAGCTCTGCTGCGCCTGGGATTTGAGGATGTAAGGGAAACTTCTGAGGGAGCTGCTTTTGTGACGGCCGAGTATGCCAGGCTTCTGGCAGAGCACAAGATGGAGAACATCATAACCACATGCTGTCCAAGCGCCAATGACCTGGTGGAAATCTACTATCCGCAGCTCATACCTTACCTGGCGCCGGTGGTGTCCCCCATGATTGCCCACGGAAAGCTTCTGAAGGAAGAACTGGGACGGGATGTGAAGGTCGTGTTCCTTGGACCGTGTATTGCAAAGAAAAAAGAAGCCCTGGACCTGAGGCATGAGGGATATATTGACGCTGTATTAAATTTCAATGACATAAACAAATGGCTGGAGGAAAAGGACATCGTAATTGAGGACTGTGAAGACCGGCCATTTACCGCATTTGACCCCAAGGTGAACCGGCTGTATCCCGTGACCAACGGCGTGGTGAACTCCGTGCTGGCCACCGAGGAGAAGGGGGACGGATACAGGAAGTTCTATGTCCATGGGGAGGACAATTGTATTGATTTGTGTAAAAGTATGTCCCGTGGTGAAATCAAGGGCTGTTTCATAGAGATGAATATGTGTTCCGGAGGCTGCATTAAAGGCCCTACGGTGGATGAGGAGTTCATTTCCAGATTCAAGGTCAAGCTGGACATGGAGGAGAGCATCTGCAGGGAGCCGGCTGAGGAAAAGCAGATGGAGCCGGTGTGGGAAAATGTGAACTTCAGAAAGCACTTCGAGGACCATTCCCCCAGAGACCCCCAGCCTACGGAGGAACAGATACGGGAAATCCTGCGAATGACCAACAAGCTGAAGCCGGAGGACGAGCTGAACTGCGGCGCCTGCGGTTATCCCACCTGCCGGGAAAAGGCCATTGCCGTATTCCAGCACAAGGCGGAGGTGAGTATGTGCATCCCCTTTATGCATGAAAAGGCGGAGTCCATGGCCAATCTGGTGATGGAGACTTCCCCGAACATTGTACTGATTGTGGGCGATGACATGCGCATCATGGAGTACTCGGATGTGGGCGAGAAATATTTCGGCAGGACTCGTTCCCAGGCATTGCAGATGTATCTGTATGAACTTATCGACCCAGTGAACTTCCAATGGGTATTTGATACACATCAGAATATCCATGGCAAGCGGGTCAATTATCCGGAATATAATCTTTCCACGCTGCAGAATATTGTGTACATAGAAAAGGAAAATGCTGTCCTGGCCACCTTCATAGACATAACCCGTGAGGAGGAGCTGGCCAAGGAAGAGTATGAGAGAAAGCTGGAGACCATAGATCTGGCCCAGAAGGTCATCCACAAGCAGATGATGGTGGCTCAGGAAATAGCAGGTCTCCTGGGAGAGACAACAGCTGAGACAAAAACTACTCTGACCAAGCTGTGCCACTCCCTGTTAGAGGACGGCAGTGACGCCGGGTATGCGGGGGGAGAACTGGAGCGGGAGATTCCGGGCGTACAGCTGGGAAGCGGAGCCGTGCCCTTAAAGGGTGTTATGACAGCCGGGGCGCCCGGCGGAGCGGGAGCCGGGCAGATACCGGGAGCCGGGGAACAGAAAAAGCCTACGGGCTATGTCCATATCGGCAGCGCCAATCCGCGCGGCGGAAAATCCGGGTATGTTCATCTGAGCAATGTGGATTTAAAGAAACCAGGCGGCAACGGAGGTAAATAATGGGAATTACAGTGGATGTTGCATATAAAAGCCTGAACAAATACACCGAAATCCTGTGCGGGGACAAGGTGGAGCTTTTGCAGACCGAGGATTCCAACATCATGATTCTGGCAGATGGCATGGGAAGCGGGGTTAAGGCCAATATCCTGTCCACGCTGACCTCTAAGATACTGGGAACCATGTTCCTCAATGGGGCTACCCTGGAGGAATGTGTGGATACCATCAGTGAGACCCTTCCCATCTGCCAGGTCAGGCAGGTAGCCTATTCCACCTTCAGCATACTGCAGGTATACCATAATGGTGATGCGTATCTGGTGGAATATGATAATCCCGGATGCATATTCATCCGGGACGGAAAGCTTATGGAGATACCGAAAAATGTACGGGTCATGCAGGGCAAGGAAATCAACGAGTACAGATTCAAGGTCAAAAAAGGCGATGCCCTGATTCTCATGAGTGACGGCACCATTCATGCGGGAGTGGGTGAGCTGCTGAATTTCGGATGGCTGTGGCAGGACATTGCGGACTACGCGGTGAGACAGTATCCCCTGACGGTATCGGCCATGCGTCTGGCTGCCAGCATCAGCAGGGCCTGTGATGAGCTGTATCAGTTCCGGCCCGGAGATGATACCACGGTGGCGTGTATGCGTATTATTGACAGCAAGCCGGTTCATCTCATGACTGGTCCTGCCAGGAATCCGGAAGACGACGTCCGCATGGTCCAGGATTTTATGGATGATGCCAATGCCAAGACCATTGTCTGCGGAGGAACCAGCGCCACTATCGTGTCCAGAGTGCTGGGAAAGAAGCTGGATGTATCCCTGGATTATGTGGATCCGGAGATACCCCCCATCGCATACATGGATGGCGTGGATTTGGTTACGGAGGGAGTCCTTACCCTTAACCGGGTTCTCCAGCTGCTGCGCAGATATGTGAAGAATGAGACTGTATCCGAAGAATTTTTCCAGGAGCTGGATAAGCCCAACGGAGGTTCCATGGTGGCCAAGGTGCTCATAGAAGACTGCACGGAGGTTCACCTGTATGTGGGAAAGGCAATCAACAGCGCGTACCAGAATCCGGGACTTCCCTTTGACCTGGGTATCCGCCAGAATCTGGTGGAACAGCTGAGGCATGTGATTGAGGAGATGGGAAAAACAGTGGTGGTTACATATTACTAATGTTGTACGCCATTTAATACTTGCATTTTCACAGTAAATATAGTAGATTTCTAGTGTTGATATAATTTTAACAAACTCGAATTGTGATATAGAAGCAGACATATATGGCATATGCCAATGATATGTATTGCGCGCAGGAGACCATAGGACGGTCTCCAAGTGCCCGTAACGAGGAGGAGAAAAAGATGGTAACCAATGATGCTACGATCCTGCGTTTGAAACACGATGTACTTTACGAGGTGGCTAAGGCTGCGTGGGAGGGAAATCTGGACGAGAAGCGGGAGCAGATTCCATATTCCATGATACCGGGACCTCAGGCGACTTACCGCTGCTGTATCTATAAGGAAAGGGAAATCATTCGGCAGAGGGTCCGCCTGGCAGAAGGAAAATGTCCCACCGGGAAGGACACATCCAATGTGGTCCAGGTCATCAACGCGGCCTGCGAGGAGTGTCCCATTGCATCCTACATAGTGACAGATAACTGCCGTAAATGTATGGGCAAGGCCTGCCAGAACTCCTGTAATTTCGGAGCCATCAGCATGGGGCGTGAAAGGGCCTATATCGAGCCCGGCAAATGTAAGGAATGCGGCAAATGCTCACAGGCCTGTCCCTATAACGCCATTGCTCATCTGGAGCGTCCTTGTAAGAAAATTTGTCCGGTAGATGCCATTACTTATGATGAGTACGGTATCTGCGTGATTGATGAGAAGAAGTGTATCCAGTGCGGAGCCTGTATCCATAGCTGCCCGTTCGGGGCCATAGGATCCAAGACCTTTATGGTAGATGTGATCCGCCTGATTAAAGCAGGAAAAAGGGTGGTTGCCATGGTGGCACCTGCTACGGAGGGACAGTTTGGTCCTGACATTACCATGGCCAGCTGGAAGATTGCATTAAAGCAGCTGGGATTTGCGGATATGATAGAAGTGGGATTGGGCGGAGACATGACAGCAGCCTACGAGGCAGAGGAATGGGCCCAGGCAAATAAGGAGGGAAAGAAGATGACTACCTCCTGCTGTCCCGCGTTTGTGAACATGATTAAGCAGCATTTTCCAATGCTGCTGGAGAATATGTCCACCACAGTGTCACCTATGTGTGCTGTCTCCAGAATGATAAAGAGCCAGGCTCCGGATACAGTCACAGTATTCATCGGCCCCTGCATAGCCAAAAAGAGTGAGAGCCTGGACTTGAATGTAAAGGGCAATGCAGACTATGCAATGACCTTCGGTGAGATAAGAGCCATGATGCGCGCCAAGGGTGTGGAGCTTCAGCCGGCCGAGAACGATTATCAGGAAAGCTCTGTGTTTGGAAAGCGATTTGGCAACGGCGGCGGAGTGACGGCGGCTGTGCTGGAATGTCTGAAGGAGATGGACGAAAACACGGATATCAAAGTGGCCCGCTGCAACGGCGCCGCAGAGTGCAAGAAGGCACTGCTGCTCATGAAGGTAGGAAAGCTTCCGGAAGATTTCGTGGAAGGCATGGCCTGTGTGGGCGGCTGTGTGGGCGGTCCCAGCCGTCATAAAACGGAGACAGAGGCCAAGAAGGCCAGGGACCAGCTGATTGGAGCTGCTGAGGAGAGGCATGTGCTGGAGAATTTGAAGAAGTATCCAATGGATGAGTTTTCGATGCATAGGCATTAAGCTGCGGTAGTTTAGATGCCGACTTGTGGTTTTTGAAGAAGAATGGTGGATAAAACCACAAGATGTAGTGGTTTTTGGGGGAAAAATGAGTGGATTTGCGGCCTGGAAATGGGTGTTTTTCTGGGCGTGAGAAATAGATGCCTTGGCCCTGGGAGATGACTTTCCTGGGGCTTTTTGGTATTTGCAGATATAGTAATTAATATATGAGGGTGAATGCTTTACAGGTATGTTTTTTGGTAAGCTGGATTAAGATAATAATAAACACTGAAACTTTATCATAAAGGCAGAGAAGAAATGCTTACATTTATTCATGCGTAAATATTGATTTCCATAATGTTAGAGTAATACAGTCAACAGCTAAATGCTTTTTCTGGGCATTTGAAAAATGATGCGGACGAGTGGCGGAGAATGTGACAATAAAGTTCGACATCATTAGATTACACCTGGTGGCAGATTTCGTTGCATATACTATTATTTATTTTGGTTAAAAGATAAAATCGTTGGAAATGAGTACTTATTATGGTATATTAGTAATGCCAGAAATGCTTAAATTTAAGAATTCTAATCCTCTCAGATACGTGGAAATTAAAAGGTAGTAGTTTATGGCTTGTTCTTTAATTAGAGAAGTGGTTAATAAATTAAGAATGCTTTGGAGTTTTCAGGTATCTGGGAAGAAATATGTAATTTAGTATTATGAGAAAGCTGCCCTTATATGGGCGATTGCAGATAAATTGACTGGTGTATATAAACCGCACGAATATGGAGAAGTCATCTTGCCAATGACAGTAATACGCCGTTTTGACTGCATCATTGCTGATACAAAGGCCGCGGTACTTGAAAAATATGAAAGTGTAAAATCTCTTCCTATGCGTGATGTATTATTGCGCAAAGCTTCCGGACACGATTTTTATAATACAAGCAAATATGATTTTGATAAGTTATTAGATGATCCCGATAATATCGAAGCTAATTTTCGTGATTACCTGAACGGTTTTTCTGAAAATATACAGGATATTATTGAGAAGTTCAAATTTGACGGCCATATCACCACGATGGCAAATAAGGGCATTCTCTATATTGTGATTAAGGAATTTACATCGTCCAAGGCAAATCTCCATCCAAGCGTAATCTCCAATCTGGAGATGGGATATATTTTTGAAGAAATCATCCGCCGGTTTTCTGAGGCGCATAACGAAGATGCTGGGCAGCATTATACTCCTCGTGAAGTGATCGAACTTATGGTCAACATTTTGTTCTACGATAATAACGATGTCCTCTCCGGCAATAATGTGGCAAAAACGATTTATGAAAGCAAAGTGCAGACAATGATACAATTCAGCGATAGCCTTGTCGCCTAAATTCCGAGGGGGTGCAAATCCATTTTAGGGGGTGCAGATTGATAAATCGATAGAAGGAGAGATAAACACATGGCAAATTCGTATAAAACAATTGATGAATCAACGTGGGAGCGTGCCATGCACTGCATGGTTTTCAGAAACAGCATAGAGCCGTCTTTCTGCGTGACTTTTGAAGCGGATATCACGAACTTCAAGAAAAAAGTAAAGGCAGAAGGCATCTCGTTCACTCTGGCGATGGTGTATGCTGTCTGCAAATGCGCAAATGAAGTAGAGGCACTAAGGTACAGATTTTTAGATGGGAAAGTTGTTCTGTATGATAAAATTGATACAGCCTTTACATATCTCAACAAGGAAACCGGATTGTTCAAAGTAGTGAATGTACCTTTCGTGGATGACCTGACAGAGTATGTTGAACTGGCTTCGAAAACAGCAGATGAGCAGAAAGAATACTTTACCGGTCCTCTGGGAAATGATGTATTCCAGTGTTCGCCCATGCCGTGGGTGACTTATACGCATATTTCCCATACAAATTCAGGGAAGAAGGATAATGCCACACCGCTGTTCGATTGGGGAAAGTACTACGAGAAAGATGGACGTACAATAATCCCCGTTTCAATTCAAGCACATCATTCTTTTGTTGACGGGATTCATATCGGGCAGTTTGTTGACGCGTTACAGAATTATTTTGATGAGCAAAATCGGAACAATATGTAGGATGATTGTGAAAGCGGGCTTGCACGGTTAAAAAAATCATAAAGACAAATGAATTTTGCAGACGGCGTCTGCAGAATTGGAGGGCGTAATGGAAATACAGGAAAGCAAGCAGATTCAGCTCATATCGGATATCAAGGATAAAATTAAAGCTGCACAGTACAGAGCGTTGCTGAATGTAAATGAGCAACTGATCAGACTGTACTGGGATATCGGGAATGACCTGAATGAAAATACGGCATACGGGAACAGGTTTATTTCTTCTCAATTCGGAGGAACCTGTACGCTCTTCAAGCTCCAACATAATAGACAACAGCCATCTATAACCCACTAAAGCATGACTAATACCTATACAGCACACAGGTCTTTCTTCTTCATATTTCTATCAATTAATAGCTTCCAAAGCTTATTATAACTAACCGACATACTTCTCACCCCAATAGTAACTCTTGTAGCTCAAAAATCGCTGACAAAAATTTGGTGTTCGCTGAAATCAACAACAGTATATTATAATTAAGCTTTCAATGTGCCATGTATGAATTTTTTGGTTTCGTAGATTTAATGGTTACTGTTTATATATCAAGGACAAATCTTCTGCGTCTATTGCAATTACAATATTTCCTTTATATAATATAGTAAAGATTTAAGGGTAATAATATTCATAAAGAAATGTGCTATTATATAAAAGAGAGCTTGAGGAGGGGAGAATATGGCAATAGACAAACTGTTTTCAGGTGAATCAAAGAGCATCGAATATAAAGTAGATGTACCGGGAAAAAGTGAAAAGTATATGAAAACGGTAGTTGCCTTTGCCAATGGACGTGGTGGAAGGATTGTATTTGGTATTGATGATTCAACATTAGATGTAACAGGCATGAATCCGGATACAATTTTCCAGACTATAGACTCTATCACCAATGCTATATCAGATAGTTGTGAGCCGAGGATTATCCCGGACGTGACGTTACAGACAGTTGGAGATAAGACCGTTATTGTTGTAGAAATCAGTTCTGGTAAAATGCGCCCGTATTACTTAAAATCAAAGGGAATAGTAGACGGAACATTTATCCGGGTTGCAGGAACGACCCGTCTTGCACCTGATTTTATGTTAAAGGAATTGATACTGGAAGGACAGAACCGCTATTATGACAGTGAGCCGTGTGATGGCTTGACAGTTACAAAAGACGACATTAAAAAACTATGTCACGATTAAAAAAAAGTCGCCCTCGAACATGCATTGACCGATGCAGCCAAAGCTGAGATTAAAGATGTAACAGAGAATGTACTGTTATCCTGGGGGATAGGTTGAAAGAAAAAATCAAAAAAAATCGTAACTTAACAAGAGCACCAGTAAAC
>ERZ773118.1425-NODE-1425-length-12767-cov-2.83331_pt1 | contig 12767 bp, 13 predicted proteins | sample MGYA00580562_ERZ773118 | MGnify/ENA primary metagenome ERZ773118 (study PRJEB29015, sample SAMEA2737878) | human gut metagenome | biome: human gut; feature: human-associated habitat; material: faeces | place: China | collected 2012 ... | reverse complement strand
TACCCTCTGGTAGACGACGCCCTTCTGCCCGATGAGGCCATTCTGGACCCCTCCCTGCTGGCGGGGGTACCCCCCGCCGTGACGGCGGACACAGGCATGGACGTACTCACCCATGCCGCCGAGGCCTACGTGGCCCGCGGGGCCACTCCTTACACCGACGCCCTGGCGGAGAAGGCATTTACCCTGGCCTGGCAGAACCTGCGCCCCGCCTGGGAAACGGCGGGGGAGAGCGGGGCCAAAGGGAACATGCTGCTGGCCTCCAACCTGGCGGGCATCGCCTTCAACGCCGCCGGGCTGGGCATCTGCCACAGCCTGGCCCATGCTCTGGGCGGGCGGTTTCACCTCCCCCATGGGCGGCTCAACGCCCTGATTTTGCCCCACGTCATCCACTTCAACGCCGCCGATGGGACAGCGGCGGAGAAATACGGACGTTTGGCCAGGCTGTGCGGCCTGGCGGCCAATCCGCGCTCCCTGGCCGCGGGGCTGAACCGGCTGCGCGCCCAGCTCAAGCTGCCCGAACGCCTGAGCGCCTGCGGAGTGGAGGGAAAGGAGCTCACCGCTGCGCTGGACGGTCTGGCCGAAGCGGCGCAGGCGGATCTCTGCGCACCCTCCAACCCCCGCCCCGCGGCGGCGGAGGACTTGAAGAGTCTGCTGAGGGAGCTGGCGTGATGGAGGAGACCTTATTATCCGTCGGCATCGACACCGGCGCCGCGTCTCCCCAGACAGGCCAGCCTGTTTGGGGGCCCCATGTGATGTTCGCATCCTCGGCGGAAGTGAATTCCGTCTGCGGAAAATCTCCGCGCTGCGTCGATTTTACGGGCATGCGCCCGCCCCGCAGAGCGGGGGCCCGGTGGTGGAGGTGCCGAAATGAGTGAAACCCTGTTATCGGTCGGCATCGACATCGGCACCTCCACAACCCAGCTCATTCTCTCCCGCCTGACCCTGGCCAACCGGGCTAACCCCTTCTCGGTGCCCCGCATCGCCATCGAGGATCGGGAGGTGCTCTACCGCAGCGGGATTCACTTCACACCCCTGCTCTCCGACACCGTGATCGACGCCGAGGGGGTGCGGACCATCGTGGCGGAGGAGTACCGCAAATCCGGCTTTGCGCCGGAGCAGGTGGACACCGGGGCGGTGATCATCACAGGAGAGACCGCTCGCAAGGAAAACGCCCGGGAGGTGCTCTCCGCCCTCTCCCAGTTCGCCGGGGACTTTGTGGTAGCCACCGCCGGGCCGGATCTGGAGTCCATTCTGGCCGCCCGGGGGGCGGGCGCGGATGAATACTCCAGGGAGCATCACACGGATGTATTACACTTTGACATCGGCGGCGGCACATCCAACCTGGCGCTGTACTCCCACGGAGAGCTGGCGGCCACCGGCTGCCTGGACGTGGGCGGGCGGCTGATCAAGCTTGACCGGGAAGGAACCGTGACCTATGTCTCACCGGTGCTGAAGCGCGGGGCGATGTGGGCATCGCCTCCTACCGTTGGGCAAAAGGCCGCGCCGGAGGGGTTGGAGCCCGTCATCCGCTCCATGGTGGAGGCCCTGGAGCAGGCGGCGGGCCTGCGGCCTGGGCGGGACCGGCTGGACGCCTTTCTCACCCAGGGAACCCGCTGGGAGCCCCGGGCGGTGCCGGTGGTCTCCTTCTCCGGCGGCGTGGCCGACTGCATCTACGCGCCCCCCGGCGACTGGAAGGCCTACGGCGATATCGGCGTGCTGCTGGGACGGGCCATCGCGGCCTCCCCGGCCTTTCAGGGCGCGGGGCGCTTCCGGGGGGAGGAGACCATCCGGGCCACGGTGGTGGGGGCGGGGAGCCACTCCACCGAGCTGTCCGGCTCCACCATCTACTACCGGGACATCGCCTTCCCCCTGAAGAACCTGCCCATCCTCAAGCTGACTGGAGAGGAGGAGCGGGGGGACGCCGCCGCCCTGGCACAGTGCATCCGGGACAAGCTGGGGTGGTTTGCCGACGAGGGCGGGCTGAGCCCGCTTGCCCTGGCCCTGCGGGGGGAGGGAAACCCCTCCTACGCCCGGGTGGACGAGCTGGCCCGCGGGATTGCCGGGGGGCTGGAGCCCCTGCGCGCCCAAGGGATCGCCCCCGTAGTGCTGGTGGAGGCCGACCAGGCCAAGGTGCTGGGTCAGGCCATGGCCCAGAGGGTGGAGGGCCCCCTCCTCTGCCTGGACAGCGTGGGGGTGGACAACGGCGATTATATCGACATCGGCGCGCCCGTGGCGGGCGGCGCGGTATTACCAGTTGTCATCAAGACGCTGGTATTCAACAAATCGTAACCGCGAAGGAGCGATCACATGATACTCAAAACAAAGCTGCTGGGGCACGTGTATGAGTTTAAGTCGGTAAAGGACGCCCTGGCCAAAGCAAACGAGGAGAAGTCCGGCGACCGGCTGGCGGGCATTGCGGCGGAGAACGCCGAGGAGCGGGTGGCGGCCAAGGTGGTGGTGGCCAACCTCACCCTGGCCGATCTGCGGGCCAACCCCGCCGTCCCCTACGAGGAGGACGAGGTCACCCGCATCATCCAGGACGATGTGAACGAGAAGATCTACGATGAGATTAAGCACTGGACGGTGGCCGAGCTGCGGGAGTGGCTGCTGGATGAGAAAAACGGCGGCGACGCCATCCGCCGGGTGAGCCGCGGCCTGACGGCGGAGATGATCGCCGCTGTGGCCAAGCTGATGAGCAACCTGGATCTCATCTACGCGGCCAAAAAAATCCGCGTCACCGCCCACTGCAACACCACCATCGGCCTGCCCGGCACCCTGTCCTGCCGCCTCCAGCCCAACCATCCCACCGACGATCCCGACGGCATCATGGCCTCCCTGCTGGAGGGCCTCACCTTCGGCGCGGGGGACGCCGTGCTGGGCCTCAACCCGGTGGACGACAGCGTGGAGAGCGTCCGGCGGGTGCTGGACCGGTTCCAGGAGATCAAGACCCGCTGGGACATCCCCACCCAGATCTGCGTGCTGGCCCACGTGACCACCCAGATGGAGGCGGTGCGCCAGGGGGCCCCCTGCGACCTGATCTTCCAGTCCATCGCCGGCAGCCAGAAGGGCAACGAGGCCTTCGGCCTGGACGGCAAGCTCATCGAGGAGGCCCGCCAGCTCGCCCTGCGGGAGGGCGCCGCCACCGGCCCCAACGTCATGTACTTTGAGACCGGCCAGGGCTCCGAGCTGTCCTCCGAGGCCCACCACGGGGCCGACCAGGTGGTGATGGAGGCCCGGTGCTACGGCTTCGCCAAGCGGTTCCAGCCCTTCCTGGTCAATACGGTGGTGGGCTTCATCGGGCCGGAGTATTTGTATAACTCCAAGCAGGTGATCCGGGCGGGCCTGGAGGACCACTTCATGGGCAAGCTCACCGGCATCCCCATGGGCTGCGACGCCTGCTACACCAACCACATGAAGGCCGACCAGAACGACATCGAGAACCTGGCGACCCTGCTGGTGGCCGCCGGCTGCAACTACATCATGGGCGTGCCCGAGGGCGACGACTGCATGCTGATGTACCAGTGCACCGGCTACCATGAGGCTGCTGCCCTGCGCGAGGTCTTTGGCCTGCGCCCCATCCACGAGTTCGACATGTGGCTGGAGAAGATGGGCTTCTCTGAGAATGGCAAGCTGACGCCCAAGGCCGGCGACGCTTCCGTGTTCCTGAAGAAGTAAGGAGGAGCGAAGAATGGACGAGAAAGATCTGAGAAGCATCATTGAGCAGGTGCTGACGGAAATGAATGTGTCCGGCGCCAAGCCCGCCGAGAAGGCCGCTGCCGCTTGTGCGTGTGAGTCTGCGCCGGAGGTTGAGGACGGCTGCATCCCCGACATCACGGAGATCGACATCCGCAAGCAGTATCTGGTAAAGAACCCTGAGAACGGCGAGGAGTATGCCGAGCTGAAGATGAACGCTCCCTGCCGTCTGGGCATCGGCAAGGCCGGCGCCCGCTACAACACCCTGCCCCAGCTGGAGTTCCGCGCCGCCCACTCCGCCGCCCAGGACGCCGTGTTTAACGACGTGGACGCCGAGTTCGTGGAGAAGATGGGCCTGTGGACGGTGCAGACCCAGTGCGACAGCAAGGACACCTATCTGACCCGCCCCGATCTGGGCCGCAAGCTCAGCCCCGAGGCCGTGGAGACCATCAAGGCCAAGTGCAAGAAGAACCCCACCGTTCAGATCTACGTGGCGGACGGCCTGTCCTCCGCCGCCGTGGCCGCCAACATCGGCGATCTGCTGCCCGCCATCATGCAGGGCCTGGAGAGCTACAAGATCGATGTGGGCACCCCCTTCTTCGTGAAGTATGGCCGCGTGGGCGTCATGGATGAGATCTCCGAGCTGACCGGCGCCACCGTCACCTGCACCCTGATCGGCGAGCGTCCCGGCCTGATCACCGCCGAGTCCATGTCCGCTTACATCGCCTACAAGGCCACCGTGGGCATGCCCGAGGCCCGCCGCACCGTGGTGTCCAACATCCACCGGGCCGGCACCATCCCCGCCGAGGCCGGCGCCCACATCGCGGAAATCATCAAGATCATGCTGGACAAGAAGGCCAGCGGTACCGATCTGAAACTGTAAGAGCAGGGAGGAAAATCAATATGAAACGCGATCCGTTGCCCGCACATGTACTGGCGACTCGCATTATCCCCAACGTGGCTCCCGACATGGCGAAGGAGCTGGGCCTGACCCCTGACCAGAAGTCCCTGGCCATCGTTACTGCCGACAGCGACGATGTGACCTACACCGCCCTGGACGAGGCCACCAAGAAGGCCGACTGCAAGGTTGTCTACGCCAAGAGCTTCTACGCCGGCGCCGCCAACGCCAACACCAAGCTGGCCGGCGAGATCATCGGCATCCTGGCCGCTCCCAACCCCGCTGAGGCCAAGGCCGGCCTGGAGGCCTGCGTGGACATGATTGAGAATGTCTGCCACTTTGTCTCCGCCAATGACGACGACAGCATCTGCTACTATGCCCACTGCATCTCCCGCACCGGCTCCTACCTGTCCGAGGGCTGCGGCATTGCCGAGGGCGAGGCCATTGCCTACCTGATTGCGCCTCCCCTGGAGGCCATGTACGGCGTGGATGCCGCGCTGAAGGCCGCCGACGTGCGGATGTGCGTGCTGTACGCCCCCCCGTCTGAGACCAACTTTGGCGGCGCCCTGCTGACCGGCAGCCAGTCTGCCTGCAAGTCCGCCTGTGACGCCTTCGCCGCCGCCGTCGAGTCCGTCGCCGACCAGCCCAAGGTCTGACCGGCAGAGCGACCGGGCCCGCACGGGCCCATGAACGGAGGTACATATGAAGGCATTGGGTATGATTGAAACCCGCGGCCTGGTCGCCTCCATTGAGGCGGCCGATGCCATGGTCAAGGCTGCCAACGTCACCCTCCAGTGCAAGGAGCATGTGGGCGGCGGCCTGGTGACCATCATGGTCCGAGGGGATGTGGGCGCCGTCAAGGCGGCCACAGACGCCGGTGCCGCAGCGGCGGAACGGGTGGGAGCCCTGATTTCCGTCCACGTGATCCCCAGACCCCATGAGGAGCTGGAAGAAATCCTGGGACACATCCCCGCCGAACCAGACCAGCCGGTTCCCCCCACGCCTCCCGCCCCGGCCCCTGAGCCGGAGCCGGAGGAGGGTGAGCCGCTGGAGCCGGAGGAGCAGGAGAGCGATGGCGCGGTGATGGAGCCCGCCAGCCTGACCACGGAGGAGCTGGAGCATATGGCGGTGGTAAAACTGCGGGCCGTGGCCAGACAGATCGGCCTGACCAGCATGACGCGCAAGGAGATCCGGTTTGCCAAGAAGGAAGAGCTTCTCGCGGCAATCACGGCGTTCCTGGCGGAGCAAAACAACTGAGCATGCTTCGCGGTTTGAGACTGCCCCCGGCATGAAGTTCAGCGAAAGGAATGGAACTGTATGCAGCTAATCGATAAAGATCTCCTGTCCATGCAGGAGGTTCGGGAGCTGGTAGAGGCGGCCAAGGAGGCCCAGCAGGAGCTGGCCCGGATGGACCAGGCCCAGGTGGACCGCATTGTGCGTGCCATTGCCGACGCGGGTGTGCGCAACGCCCGCCGGCTGGCCCAGATGGCCAACGAGGATACCGGCTTTGGCATCGTGGACGACAAGGTGATCAAGAACATCTTTGCCAGCCGCGGTGTCTACGAGCACATCAAGGATATGAAAACCATCGGAGAGATCAGCCGGGACGACGCCAAGCGCCTGCGCACCATCGCGGTGCCCGTGGGCGTGATCGCCGGCCTGATCCCCTCCACCAACCCCACTTCCACCGCACTTTACAAGGCGGAGATCGCCATCAAGGCGGGCAACGCCATCGTGTTCTCCCCCCACCCCACGGCCCTGCGCTGCATCCTGGAGACCGTCAAGGTCATCCGGCAGGCGGTGGCCGAGGCGGGCGGCAATGAGAACCTGGTCTCCTGCATCACCATCCCCACCATGGAGGCCACCGACAACCTCATGCGCCACCGCGACGTGGCCATGATCCTGGCCACCGGCGGCTCCGCCATGGTGCGGGCGGCCTACTCCTCCGGTACCCCCGCCATCGGCGTGGGCCCCGGCAACGGCCCCGCCTACCTGGAGAAGACCTGCGACCTGCCCCTGGCAGTGAAGCGCATCCTGGACTCCAAGACCTTTGACAACGGCACCATCTGCGCCAGCGAGCAGTCCATCATCTGCGACGATGACATGGTGCCCGCCGTCAAGGCCGAGATGGAGCGCCAGGGGGCTTACTTCCTGGACGACGAGGAGCGGGAGAAGCTGGGCCGCTTCATTCTGCGGGCCAATGGCACCATGAACCCCGAGATCGTGGGCCGCAGCGTGAAGACCATCGCCAATCTGGCCGGCCTGGAGAAGGTTCCCGCCATCGCCCGCGTGCTGGTGGCCAAGGAGACCGGCGTGGGCCGCGGCCATCCCTATTCCAACGAGAAGCTGGGACCCATCCTGGCCTTCTACACCGCCGAGAACTACGAGAAGGTGTGCGAGAAGGTCTGTGAGATCCTCCACTACGAAGGCGCGGGCCACACCTTCTCTATGCACACCAACGACGATAAGATGGTGGACTACTTCGCCCGCCGGGTGCCCGCCTCCCGCGTGATGGTGAACACCCCCAGCGCCCTGGGCGGCATCGGCGGCACCACCGCCCTCCAGCCCGCCCTGACCCTGGGCTGCGGCGCCGTGGGCGGCTCCGCCACCTCGGAGAACGTGGGCCCCATGCACCTGCTCAACCTGCGGTATGTGGCCTACGGCCTCAAGGAGCTGGACGAGATCCGCGCCTCCGTGCCGGACTGCTCCGACGGCGTCTGCCGCACGGCTCCCTCTCTGGAGAACATCGATGTGGACGACATCGTCCGCCAGATCATCGGTAAGCTCCAGAAGCTGTAACCCAATCTCATCCGCGTACAGCGCGGTTTACCTGTGAAAGGAAGGATCACAAATGGCGAATATGATGCAAGCTCTGGGTATGATCGAGACCAAGGGTCTCGTGGCCTCCATCGAGGCGGCCGATGCCATGGTCAAGGCGGCCAACGTCACCCTGATCGGCAAGGAGCACGTGGGCGGCGGCCTGGTGACCGTAATGGTCCGCGGCGACGTGGGCGCGGTCAAGGCGGCCACCGACGCGGGCGCGGCGGCGGCCGAGCGCGTGGGCGAGCTGATCTCCGTGCACGTCATTCCCCGCCCCCACAACGAGGTGGAGTCCATCCTGCCCTCCCTGGAGAAGTAAGATACGGGCGTAGCCCGTGTCCCATCAACCATAGGAAGGGGTGGAGCGCGTGAAGGCAATTACAGAAGATTTCCTCCGGGTGGAGCTGCGGAACACCCAGCCCGAGGTCTACTACATCCCGGAGGGGAAAATACTGACGCCCGCGGCGCGGGAATATCTTCAGCAGCGCAAAATCAAAGTGGCCGCAGGGGGGCAGCCGGCGGAGCCGGCCCCCGCGGCCGCCCCGGCCGCCCAGCCGGTCGTCCCGACCGTGATGTGCGCCCCGGAGCCGCCCAAGCCCAAGTACGTGGACTATGAGACCGGCGCCTACTACATGGAAAAGCCGGAGCATATGACCCAGCTGTTCGGCAACGTGCTGGTGGCCAAGGATCACCCCCGCATCCATTTCCGCGGCAAGCTGGACAGCCTCCAGGCCCTGGTGGTGCTGGATCAGGTTCAGATCGCCGAGGGCGGCTGCCAGAAGCTGGTGGACGACCTGGGGAACATCCTGGGCGTTCTCCGGGAGATGATGCGCTGCGACGTGCTGGACGAGGCGTTCAAGAACGAGACCATCATTGGTCTCACCCACGCCGAGCTGCGGGAGCGTTCCCACAATCCGCAGAAGTTCTTCGGCGTGCAGTACATGCAGCTGCCCGATTACACCATGGGCAGGGATTATGCGCTGCTTAACCAGCTCCGCGCCGCCGTCCGTGAGACGGAGGTGGCGGCGACCGAGGCCTTCCGGGTGGGCAACAAATACACCCGGAAAGATATCATCGAGGAACTCAACCGCCTGTCCAGCGCCATTCATATCATGATGTGCATGTACCTGGCGGGCCAGTACCGCTGAGGAGGAACAGGCATATGGAACAAATCGTATCCGCAGTGATGGATGCGGTCCACCGGGCGGGACTGGTCGAGGTGGAGGTCTCCGCGCGGCACGTGCATCTGTCGCAGGCCGACGTGGAGGTGCTGTTCGGGCCCGGCGCCAGGCTGGAGCCCAAGCGGCCGCTCTCTCAGCCGGGCCAGTTCCTGTCCGAGCAGCGGGTCACACTGGTGGGCCCCAAGGGCCGGAAGGAGCGCGTGGCGGTCCTTGGCCCGGCCCGCAAGGCCACCCAGGTGGAGCTGTCCAAGAGCGACTGCATGGAGCTGGGGGTCAAGGCCCCCGTCCGGGAGTCCGGCGACGTGGCCGGCTCCGGGGCCATCACCATTGAGGGCCCCTGCGGCACGCTGGAGCTGAAGGAGGGCGTGATCATCGCCCACAACCACATCCACGTCACCGCGCCGGACTCCAAGCTGCTGGATCTGAAAGACAAGCAGCGGGTGTCCGTGGCCGTGATGAGCGAGCGGCCCGTGATTTTCCAGGATGTCATCATCCGGGTGAGCACGGAATTTAGCTGTAAGATGCACATTGACGTGGACGAGGCCAACGCGGCTCTGGTGAGCGGCTTTACCCTCGGCAAGATCATCCGATAATCAACAGAAGGAGCGCCAGCGACATGATGGACTTGGACCGCGTAAACAACTACCTCGCCCGTGTGGAGGAATCCGAAAAAACCACCTTCAAGCCGGTGGGAAGCCGGCTCAAGGTGGGCGTGGATCTGGGCACCGCCTACATTGTGCTGGTGGTGCTGGACGAGGAAAACAACCCCGTGGCCTGCGAGAAACAGGCGGCCCAGGTTCTGCGGGACGGCGTGGTGGTGGACTACACCGGCGCGCTGCGCATTGTACGGTCGCTCAAGGAAAAGCTGGAGGCCCGCCTGGGCACGGAGCTGGTCAACTGCGCCATCGCCATGCCCGCGGGCACCGAATCCAGTGTCAAGACCCACCAGTATGTGGCGGAGGGCGCCGGCCTGGAGGTGACCAACATCCTGGACGAGCCCAGCGCCGCCAACGCCATCTATCAGATTGAGGACGGCGTGGTGGTGGACATCGGCGGCGGCACCACCGGCCTTGCTATATTAAAGGAGGGCAAGGTGGTGCAGATCGAGGACGAGCCCACCGGCGGCACCCATCTGACCCTGGTTCTGTCGGGCAACTATCACGTCTCCTTCGAGGAGGCGGAGGCCATCAAGCAGGACTACAAGCGCCACCGGGAGATCCTCCCCGTGGTGCGCCCCGTGGTGGAGAAGATGGCCACGATCGTGAGCCGCTATGTGGACAAGGCCCACACGGACACCATTTACCTCTGCGGCGGCACCTGCTGCCTGACGGGCATCGAGGACATCTTCCAGAAGGTGACGGGAATCCGGACGATCAAGCCGGCCAACCCCTTTCTCGTGACCCCCACAGGCATCGCCATGAACTGTACCCTGGAATAAACCCCTTAAATTCATGAACAGAAAGGAGGGGAAGCCATGGAACAAACGCTGCTCAATGAAATTGTAGCCCGCGTGGCCGCCAAGCTGGCGGAGGCGGAGGGGGGCGAGGCCGCCCCGGCCGCCGCAGACCGGGATGACCGGGAGGGCCTGCTGCTGCTCAGCCAGGAGATGAACGACACCTGCCGGGCCATGCTGAAGTGCGAGAAGCTGAAGGCGCGGTTCCGTGTGGACTGCGCTTCCCTCCAGAGTGAGCCGGCCGAGTTGGATTCCTATGGCGTGGTCGTGCTCACCGGGCTCACCAACGAGGCCCTTGCCAAGCTGGCCCTGGGCCTGTGCGACACCCCCTATACCCGCCTGGCCGCCCAGGCCATCCTGACGGGCAAGCGGGTCTACGTACCCACCGAGGAGGTGGAGCTCTACCGCTACGCCTCCACCGCCCCGGCGGCCTACTACGCCATGATGAAGGAGCGCCTGGATCTGCTCTTGACCTCCGGCGTGGTGGTCTGCTCCAAACACAACCTGGAGGGACTCCTGCTGGGCGGCGCGGCCTGTGAGGCGGCTCCGGCGGAGGCGCCCGCGGCCGCGGAACCCTCCGCCCCTGCCCCCATGTCCGCGGCTCGTGAGGAGAAGCTGGTCCATGTGACCAAGCGGGTGCTCACGGAGCGGGACATCCGGGACGCCGCGGCGGAAAAGGTCACCTGCATCCATGTCCCCGCCAAGTGCATCCTGACGGCTCTGGCCAAGGACTGCGCCAAGGAGCACGGGATCCGGCTGGTTCAGGAGTGACCCCGGGCCCTGAGCCCCATTACCCGAAAAAGGATGGATCAAGGCTATGAAGGTAGCAAAGGTGATCGGCAACATCTGGGCCACCCGTAAGGAAGAAAAACTGGCGGGCCTGAAGCTGCTGCTGGTTCAGCCGCTGGATGTGCTGACGGGAAAAGCGGAACGGCCCCCCATCGTGGCCGCCGATATCATCGGCGCCGGCGTGGGGGAGACCGTGCTCGTGGTCGGAGGCAGCTCGGCCCGCAGCGCCGCCGGCGATATGAGCATCCCGGTGGACGCCACCGTGGTCGGCATTGTGGACGACCAGGAGATCGACCGCAGCGTGCTCCCCTGACGGGGAGGCGCCGCGGCGGCCCGGCGGAAACTTCCGCGAAAGGAATGGTCATACGTCATGAATCTGACCGAAGCGGTCAAGGCTGCGGGTGTAGTCGGCGCCGGAGGCGCCGGGTTCCCCACCCATGTAAAGCTCTCAGCCAAGGCGGAGTGCTTTCTGGTCAACGCGGCCGAGTGTGAACCGCTGATCGAAACCGACAAATATCTCTGCCGTACCTTCCCCGACCGGGTGGTGGCCGCCGCGGTGGCGGTGGCCGGGCACCTGGGCGCGAAGCGCACGGTGATCGCCCTGAAGGGCAAGTACCACGCGGAGATCACGGCCCTGGAGGGGGCTATCAGCCGGAGCGGCGCCCAGGTGGAGCTGTTCCGGATGAAGACCTTCTATCCGGCCGGCGACGAGCAGACCATGGTGCAGCAGGTGACCGGCCGCTCCGTCCCGGAGCGGGGGCTGCCCCTGGACGTGAGCTGCGTCGTGGACAACGTAGGCACCCTGCTCAACATCCAGGATGCCCTGGAGGGAACTCCGGTAACGGAGAAATACCTCTCCGTGGTGGGCGAGGTCAAGGAGCCCATTCTCCTAAAGGTCCCGGTGGGCACGGCCCTCACGGCCTGCGTGGCGGAGGCCCGGCCCAACTTAGCGGACTACGCCCTCATCGTGGGCGGACCCATGATGGGCAAGCCCCTCACCGACCGGGCCGCCATTGAGGCGGCCGTGGTCACCAAGACCACCGGAAACCTGATCGTCCTGCCCAAGGAGCACTACCTGTTCCGGCGGGCCCAGCTCCCGATGGAGACCATCCGCCATCAGACCAAGAGCGCCTGCATCCAGTGCCGCATGTGTACCGATCTCTGCCCCCGCTATCTCATCGGGCACCAGATCCGCCCCAACCTGGTCATGCGCAACCTGTGGCGGGAGGGGAGCATCGAGGACAACGAGGAGTATCTGCGCTCCTTCGGCGACGCGGCCAACTGCTGCGACTGCGGCGTGTGCGAGATGTTCGCCTGCCCCATGGGCCTGTCTCCCCGCAAGGTGAACGGCTACATCAAGGGCGAGCTGCGCAAGCGCGGCATTCAGGTGCCCCGGAACATGGAGCCCCACGCCCGGGAGTTTGTGGACGAGCGCAAGACGCCCACCGACCGGCTGGTGGCCCGGCTGGGCCTATCGGCCTACTATGGTCTGCACGCCCACACCTGCATCCCCCTGGAGCCGGAGACGGTATTCATCCCGTTCCAGCAGCACATCGGCAAGCCTGCCGTGCCTGTCAAGGCCGTGGGCGACCCGGTGGCAAAGGGAGAGCTTCTGGCTCAGGCCGCCCCGGACGGCCTGAGCGCCAACATCCACGCCAGCATCGACGGCGTGGTGACAGAAATCACTCCGGCGGGCGCCAGGCTCTGCCGGAAGGAGGTATGAACGGTATGGCAAACGCCATCGGCATGGTCGAGCTGACCAGTATTGCCCGGGGCATTGAGACCAGTGATTTTATGGTAAAGGCAGCCCAGGTGGAGCTCATCCGTTCCTCTACCGTGTGTCCCGGCAAGTACATTATCATCATCGCAGGGGATACCGGCGACGTCAAGGCCTCTATGGCCGAGGGCATCCGCCAGGGCGGCGAGAGCGTGG
>ERZ773118.1370-NODE-1370-length-13692-cov-3.53861_pt1 | contig 13692 bp, 12 predicted proteins | sample MGYA00580562_ERZ773118 | MGnify/ENA primary metagenome ERZ773118 (study PRJEB29015, sample SAMEA2737878) | human gut metagenome | biome: human gut; feature: human-associated habitat; material: faeces | place: China | collected 2012 ... | reverse complement strand
TCCGCTTTGGAGAAGGCAGTGCAGGAGGGGCTGATCCGCATGAACCCCGCCGTCGGATGCAAGCTGCCGCCCAAGAAAGCACGGGAGATGCAGGTGCTGACCCGTGAGGAGATCCAGCGGTTTCTGATCCACGCAAAGGCGGAGGGGTACTTCGAGCTGTTCCTGCTGGAACTGACCACCGGCCTGCGGCGGGGAGAACTGCTGGCCCTGCAATGGGATGACCTGAATCTGGAGACCGGAGAACTACAAGTCACCAAGCAGGTCTACCGGACAAAGGAGGACGGGCTCCTGATTTCCAAGCCCAAAACGAAATCCTCCATCCGCACGGTCAGCCTGCCTCCGACGCTTCTGAACATTCTGAAAGAGTACAAGGAGAGCGTAAACTCCCGGTGGATGTTCCCCGCGCCGGTGAAGGAGGACTCGCCTCTGGACCCGGCCTACATCAGAACGCGGCTACACCTCATCCTGGAACACGCCCAGTGTAAGCAAATTCGTTTCCATGATTTACGGCATACCTTTGCCACCATCGCTCTTGGAAACGGGATGGATGTGAAGACCCTCTCTGCCATGCCGGGCCATGTTTCGGCGGCCACCACGCTGGACATCTACACCCACATCACAAATCCCATGCGGTCTGAGGCAGCGGCCAAAATCGACCAGAAAATAGGGAAAGCGGCTCCGCAGGAATTACCTGCGGAGCCGCAAGAGAAGCGGACGATGACCACATTCCAGCCCTATGCAGGAAGGAAACGGAAGCCCGGCACCGGCTGTATCACCCAGATCAGCGAAAACTGCTGGGAGGGACGCTACTCCCCAATGTGGCCGGACGGCAAAAAGCACTCCCGTAATGTGTACGCTAAAACACGGGAGGAGTGCGAGGCGCTCCTGCCTGGGCTAATCGAACAGATGAAGGCGGAGATCAAGGCCATCAAGGAGAGCAGAAACCTGGATGCTATTCCGGACGGGATCAGTGAGAAGAAGAAAGCCATCGCCGCCTATATGCGGGAGCATCCGGAGGTTACCAGCAAGAGCGCCATCGCCAAGGCGGTGGGGACAGACAGGAACACGGTACGGAAATATTATGACGAGATTCGTAGTGAGTTGGGGCTGAAATAAACTCAGAAATTGCGGCGCATAAACAAAGATAACCCCTCTGGAGTTCGCTCCAGAGGGGTTTTGGTCGGAATGTAATGATAGGACTTGGAAAAATCCAGTCATATCAATGATTTGGAAGCAGCAGGCAAAAGGTTTTTATCCTATCAAATGCGATAGTCAGAAAGATCATCCGGCTTTTCGGCAAATGATTTTGTCTGATCGACTTCTTTTTCAAATTGCACCTTAATGCGCTCGTTCACATGTGCATCAAGGATTTTTACTACTTTCACATCTTCTTCTCTGACAGGAATTGTAGCAATATCATTCTTTTCACCGCACTGAGGAAAATTAACCAACCAATATCCGTTGATGTTTTCTGGTTCAGTGATCCACCCTTGCATGCCTTTATGAACACCATCTCTTGCGTACATTTCTTTTTCGACGATAACTTCTACATGATCCATGTATGTCATATTATTTACCTCCGTATGGTGTGTTCAGTTTTATCTGTCCGTTGGGTTTCACCATCCAACCTGTGACAAAAGAAATATCGCCGAAGCCATCTTTCCTTGGAATAGTTACTCTGATATTGATTCTTTGTCCAAACATATTTAGCTTTCCAAGCTCATATTGCCCAGAGAGATATCTTTCCCTCCCTTGCCGTTCTATCTCTGCTTGCAGCCATCTTGCATCGTCAACAGTATATCCCCATTCTTTGAAGAGTTTTTCTTTATTGTGTGTCTGCAGACCGGTTGTGTTAAATAAATAGGGATCAAATTTACCATAATCGCTGTATACTGAAACATTACCAAACACTACAGCGTACGGAATAAGATCCAGTGTGCAATGGCAAAAAGGATGATGCGGACAAGGCGGGGCTTTTTCTTCCTGAAACCAACAGCCATCCAGCCTCAAACATTCCTCGCAGTGCGTTTTGCCCTCTGAATGGTGCGTCCATTGGACCCAGTTTGGCTACTCTGCCGTTTTCTGCGGCAGCAGCTTTCCTGTATGTCGTTTGTAGTATATCATATTTCCACCTATCATGTAAAATCAGACTTCTACATATAGGCAGCAAAAAGAAAAAAGTAGTACATTTCTGTACCACTTTCAAAACTAATTTGCAAATTATTAAAAAATGGGTGGGCCCTTATAGGACTCACCCATGGTCGGAGTGTAATTATAGGACTTGGAAAAATCCAGTCATATCAATGGTTTTAGCGCAGCAAGCAAGAGGCTTTTATCCCATTAGATACGATAATTAGAAAGATCATCCAGCTTTTCGGCAAATGATTTTGTCTGATCGGCTTCTTTTTCAAATTGCGCCTTGATTTGCTCATTTACATCTGGAGACATAACAGGAATCAATTTCAGATCCTCTTCTTTCATGTAGAGGTCTGCAATATCTTCCTTATCTCCACATTGAGGAAAGAGGACGACCCAACAGCCGTCTTTTGGCTCCTTCTCCCAGACAACCCCTTGCATTCCCTTGTGAACGCCTTCTTTTGCATAGCTATCTTTTTCTACCATCACTTCTACGCAATCCATCATCTTCATTTTATTTTCCCCCATACGGCGTATTCAATTTGAGTTTTCCGTTCAGCATAAGCATCCATCCAGTAATAAATGACACGCTGCCTGATTTGCCTTTTCTGGGAATCGTAACTCTGATATCAATTCGCTAGCCTCGTCTATCCAACTTTCCTAACATATAGTCACCGGATAGATATTTTTCAAGTGCCTGTTTCTCACTTTGATTCTTAAGCCACGTAGAATCTGAAGCAGAATAGCCCCAACTTTCAAATGCTCGATTTTTTCCATGTCTATATGTATTTTCTGGGTCAAATAGATAGGGATCAAATTTGCTGTAATCGCTATATGATGTTGTATTCATCAAAACCACAGCATAGGGAATCGGGTCTAATGTGCAGTGGCAGTATGGATGATGTGGACAAGACGGAGCATTTTCTTCCTGAAACCAACAACCATCCAACATTAAGCATTCCTCACAGTGGGTTTTGCCCTCTGAATGGTGCGTCCATTGGACCCAGCTTGGCTGCTCTGCCGTTTTCTGCGGAAGCAGCTTTCCCGTATATCGTTTGTAATATATCATATTTCCTCCTATCATGTAAAATCAGGCTTCTACATATAGGCTGGAAAAAGAAAAAAGTTGTAAATTTCTGTACAACTTTCAAAATGAATTTACAAATTATGAAAAAATGGGTGAGTCCTATAAGGACTCACCCATGGCGGAAGCGGTGGGATTCGAACCCACGTGCCCTTGCGGACAACTTGATTTCGAGTCGGTTGTCCAATTATACACTTCTTGAAATTTCCAGGCGTTTTGAGGCGGTTTTGTCCGCCGCCTAGCCCTTGCGCCACAGCGGTTTGCGCCGATTGATCCAGCCCCATGTCCTCAAACCCCTGAAATTCGAATAAAAGCCCGTTTTGGCCGTTTTTGGAGAGAACTCAAGCATTTTGGAGAGAACTGCGGAGAGAACTGGGGGAGAAAGTGCCCACCTGGCAACACACAGGAAATGGCTTTTTTGATGCGACATTTCTGACGAGGTGATTGCCATGAATTACGAGCCAATTAACTGGGATACCGTCCCCGACGTGATGAGCAAAGACCAGTTCTATAAGCTGTGCCACATCAGCAAATCCACCGCCAGGTACCTGCTCCAAACCGGCAAGGTGCCCTGCCGGTATACCGGCAAAAAGACCCGCTGCTATCAGATCCGCAAAGAGGATGTGCAGACTTATCTCCGGGGAAAGGGAATCTGCCCGGAGTTATATCTGCCCCAAAACACAAAGCGCAAGACGAAATTTCCGGCTCTGACGTCGAAGGAGCTGCCGGAGAAAACCAAAAAGGCATTGAAAGGATACCTCCTCCGGCTGATGAAGGACTACCCCGACGTGATGTCGGGCAGACAGGTGGCCAAGTTGATCGGCTACGGTCCCACCACTGTCCATCAGTGGTGCCGTAAGGGCGAGCTATACTACATCCAGTCCGGCGGCAGCTACTATATCCCCAAGGTAGTCCTGATTGACTTTATTTGTTCCATGCGGTTCCGTACGATCCACCGCAAATCCCAATGGCATATCGTCACCATGATGTCCTTCCACAAGGAGATGGATGCCCATACCAAGCAGAAGGAGGGCAAATGATGCGTTATCTGGAGCAATTCTTCTACGGCAATATGGACCCACAGGCCCGGGAGAGCATCCATCCTGAAGCAATGAGGAAGGTGCAGCGGACACTTTCCGATCTGGAAAAATGGCTGCTGGAGCAGCTGGAGGGACCTCAAAGAGAGCATTTCTTAGCGTATACCGACGCCTGGAGCGAGCTGAATGCCCGCTGTGATCTGGACAGCTTTGTCTGCGGCTTTCGCATGGGTGCCAGGTTGACCCTGGATACTTTTATGACGGAGGAGGAATAGACCTATGAGTCAATCTTTGACCTATACCCAGGTGGAGGACTATTACTACCCTGATCTCTGCTTGCCGGAGACAGATGACCGACCGCTGGGCAAGTACGGTATGCTTCGCAAAACCTATCTGAAGCAGCACAGGCCCATACTGTACGACCGTTTGCTGCTGGTTGGGCAACTGGACAGCCATCTGGCAGAGATCGACCTGCGGGCCGAAGAAATGGTGATTGATATGGTGGAAAAGATGGCAGCTACCAGTGGAGTAGACGAGCGCCTGAAGGAGTCAGACCAGATGGCATGGGTAGGAGCCATGAACAATTTCAGGGCTGCTGCCGAAGAGGTTGTCCTGCGGGAACTGATATACATGATACCATAATAAATTGGATTATAGACTTGTCACACCTATGTTTTTCGGGTAAAATAGGATTATAATCTGATATTATCCGAAATGAGGTGAAGGATATGTACGTTACCCGCCACATGGAGCCGGTGGTTCTGGAGGTCTCCTCCCAGTATCCCGCATTGCTGATCGTAGGTCCCCGGCAGGTGGGCAAGACCACCATGTTGGAGCATCTGATCGAGATAGAGGGACGGGGACGAACGGTTGTCACACTGGACGACCTCACAGAGCGTGAGCTTGCAAAGACCGACCCCAAGATGTTCTTCCAGCTTCATAAGCCGCCCCTCCTGATCGACGAGGTGCAGTATGCCCCGGAGCTGTTCCCTTACATCAAGATGATGGTGGATCAGCGCCACCAGCCGGGTGACTTCTGGATGACCGGCTCTCAGCTGTTCAAAATGATGGAGGGTGTGCAAGAATCTCTGGCAGGGAGAGTGGCTTTGCTCCATTTGTCCCCCATGTCTCAGAGTGAGATTCTCCATTGTCCTGCCACAGGCCCCTTCCGAGTGGATCTGAATGTGTTACAAAAGCGGCAGCAACACTGCCAGATATGCGATACTCCGACCATGTATCAGCGGATTTTCCGAGGTGGTATGCCCGCACTGGTCACCGGCCAGTATACCAACGCCAATCTGTTCTATTCCAGCTATATTGATACCTATATGGAGCGTGACGTGCGGCGGCTGTCCTCTGGGATCGACAGCTTGAAATTCCTGCGGTTTCTGCGGGCCACCGCCGCCCGTGCCGGTCAGCAGGTTAACTACAAGGGCATTGCCGATGATGCAGAGATCGACCAGGCCACGGCCAAGAGTTGGCTGCATATTCTGGAGGCGCTGGGTATTATATTTCTGCTGCACCCCTATTCCAATAATCTGCTGAAACGGACGGTCTCCACGCCCAAGCTGTATTTTTACGACACCGGCCTGGTGTGCTATCTGACCCGGTGGACCAGCCCAGAGACGGCTATGGCTGGGGCCATGAACGGGGCGCTTCTGGAGAATTTCACAGTGTCCGAGGTCATGAAATCCTACCAGAATGCTGGACAGGAGCCGTTTCTCTATTACTATCGGGACAGCGACGCCAAGGAGATCGACCTACTGCTGGAGCAGGATGGAAAGCTCTACCCCTTGGAAATCAAGAAGATGGCTACCCCACCGAAAAAGCTCACAAAGGTCTTTGAACTGATCGACAAATCTCCGCTCCAGCGTGGTACCGGCGCGGTACTGTGCATGGCGGAAAAGCTGGGGGCCTTTGATGAGAATAATTTGATTGTGCCCATTGGATTGATTTGATGTCAAGCACTTCTTAATTTTCAGGTGCGAGCCCCGTTTCACCATACGTTTTATGGCAGGTTTCTATACTTTGCGACAAAAGCGGTCTGGATTACTCATATCCAGGCCGCTTTTGGGGAATAATATTTGTTTTTTGCCCAATAATCCCTTATACTAAAAATAATAGATATAAGGCTGTCTTGGACGGCAGCCTTCCATATTCGACTCTTGAGACAGGATCTGGAGGAACTGACGCATGATTACTGGCGCCATTAAAAATAAAGTCGATAAAATCTGGACGGACATCTGGGCTGGCGGTATCACCAACCCCTTAACAGTCATCGAGCAGTTGACCTATCTTATGTTCATCCGCTCTCTGGACGAAAAGGATCTGGAGTCAGAGGAATTTGAGAATCTGAGTGGCGAGAAGCTGGAAAAGATTTTCCCCCAGTCCACTGTGGGTCAGTCCATGCGCTGGAGCAAATTCAAGAACAGCGACCCTAGGGCGATTTACGATGTGATTTCCCAGAGGGTCTTCCCTGCTATCAAGAACATGAAGCACGGCCGCTTGCCGGACTTCAACCAGCAGGGTGAGCTCGTGGAAATCGAAGCCGAAGCAGACGGCCGTGAGGGCAACACTGCTTTTGCCCGCTATATGAGCGACGCCATATTCCTGATCCCCACACCCCAGGTACTGCAAAAGATCATCACCGGGCTGGACGACCTGTATGAGCATGATATTGCTGACTTGGATATGCAAGGCGATCTATATGAGTATATGCTGGGCAAGCTGGCCACCGCCGGGCAGAACGGTCAGTTTCGTACCCCCAAGCACATCCGAGAGATGATGGTAGAGTTATTGCAGCCTACCCCGGACGATACCATCTGCGATCCGGCCTGCGGCACGGCTGGCTTTCTGGTGTCAGGGGCGGAGTATGTCCGCAAGCACCATGAAGACACCATGACCAGTGAGCAGTGGGAGCACTTTGCGGGCCCTATGTTTACCGGCTTTGACACCGATCGCACCATGCTGCGGATCTCCGCCATGAACCTGATGCTCCACTCCATCAGCCACCCGGAAATTGACTACAAGGACAGCGTATCCAAGCAAAACCAGATCAGCGACAAGTTTACCATGTGCCTGGCAAACCCGCCCTTCAAAGGCACAGTAGACGCGGAGAGTATCAACGACAACCTGAAAGCTGTCACCAACACCAAAAAGACCGAGCTGCTGTTTCTGGCCCTGTTCCTGCGGATGCTGAAAAAGGGCGGTCAGTGTGCCTGCATCGTACCGGACGGCGTGCTGTTCGGCTCCTCCAAGGCCCACAAGGCCATCCGTAAGGAGCTGGTGGAACATCATCAGCTGCGGGCGGTGATTTCCATGCCCTCCGGCGTGTTCAAGCCCTACGCCGGGGTATCCACGGCGGTGCTGGTGTTCACCAAAACCGGCGCGGGCGGCACCGAAAACGTCTGGTTTTACGACATGAAGGCCGACGGCTTTTCTCTGGACGACAAGCGCAGCGAGATTGCGGAGAACGACATCCCCGACATCATCGAGCGGTTCCACCATCTGGACGAGGAGGCCGACCGCCAGCGGACGGAGCAGAGCTTCTTTGTGCCGAAACAGGAAATTGCCGAGAACGGCTATGACCTGTCCATCAACAAGTATAAAAAGGTGGAATATGTGCCGGTAGAGTATCCCTTGACCACGGAGCTGATGGCAGACCTGCATGAACTGGAACTGGAGATCACCGCAGGGCTGGCGGAATTGGAGGGAATGCTGTGATGGCGAGGTTAGAAGAAATTTGTGCGATAAATATGGGGCAATCTCCGGATTCTTCCACATACAACGAAGATGGTAACGGCCTTCCGTTTTTTCAGGGAAATGCAGATTTTGGAGAGATTTATCCTGCACTTCGCATATGGTGTTCTGAGCCAACCAAAATAGCACGGGAAAAAGATATTTTAATCTCTGTTCGTGCACCTATTGGCGCGTTGAATATCGCAAATTGTGAATGCTGTATAGGACGAGGGTTAGCTGCTTTAACGGTAAACGAGGATATTTGTGCTCGTAAATATTTATGGTATGTGTTATCAAGTAAGGTTGACGAACTAAATTCCAAGGGTACCGGAAGCACATTCAAAGCCATCAGTAAAAAAAACACTTGCTGAAACAGAAATCCCCCTTCCACCTCTTGACATACAGCGCAAAATTGCATTGGTGTTGGATAAGGTTAGCGACCTAATTGCCAAACGCCGTCAACAGATGGACAAGTTGGATGAGATAGTTAAGGCAAGGTTTGTGGAGATGTTTGGAGATCCAGTGCGTAACCCAATGAACTGGCCTGTTCATCGTTTTTCAGAATATATCGAATTCCTAACATCTGGTTCTAGAGGCTGGGCAAAATACTTCTCTGATAATGGTGAATACTTTATCACTATTAAAAATGTTAAAAATTGCCGCATTACAGTGGCCGATATTCAGCATGTCGTTCCTCCAAATAACGCAGAAGCCAAAAGAACTAAGGTGCAAGAGGGCGACTTGCTTATTAGTATTACTGCCGATTTAGGGCGAACAGGTGTAGTCTCCAAAGAAATTGCAACTCATGGTGGATATATCAACCAGCACTTAACATGTATTCGTATTAAAAAGGATTACTTAAACCCATTATATGTTGCCTATTATATGGAAAGCGAAGCAGGAAAGGCTCAATTCCAATCCAAAAATCAAAGTGCTGTAAAAGCAGGATTGAACTTTAGTTCAATTAACTCGCTGCTCCTGTCTGTTCCCTCTTTAGATTTGCAAAATACCTTTGTTACTTTTGTCAAACAAACCGAAAAAACAAAAACCACCATTAGCCGCAGCCTTGACAAGCTGGAAAGGCTGAAAAAGTCGCTAATGCAGGAATACTTTGGGTAAGGAGGACTGACATGCCGTTTCCTAAACAAACAAAGGATATTATTTACAGTTTGCTGCAAGAGCCGACGCTTGACAATTTTAGAGAATTTATAAAAAATCATACCGGTGAGCATAATTCTATTGACTTTAAAAAGCAATGGGTTGAGGGACCCCACCTTGCTAAGCTAATGTTGGCAATTGCAAATTCGGGTGGCGGAATCATTGTTTTTGGTATAGCTGAGGCCGAAGATGGCAGTGCAGATGTAACTGGCTTAAGTGAGTTAAAAGACCCAGCTATCATTTCTAATGAAATAAAAAATTATTTGAGTTCAGACTTAAAATATGAAGTATACAATTTTTCCTATACATCTTCGGAATATGAAGAATTAATAGGACGGCATTATCAAATGATGTCAATTGATGATACTCCTGAATATATTCCGTTCTTAGCGAAAAAGGAGAGTGAACAGTTAAAGCCGAATCAAATTTATATTAGGCGTGGGACTTCGTGTGAGATTGCTAACCAAGAAGAACTTCGAGATATAATTGCAAGACGCATTAATTATGCGCATCCGTTGACTGGTGAACCACTGGAGTTAGAAGAACATTTAAAACAGCTCAAAGTATTATATGAGAGCATTGATAAAGAAGTCACAAGTTACGAATATAGTGGATTGTCGAAGATGTTAAGTGGCTTTGCATCATCTTTGTTTGGTGGAGTAAAAAAAGTGGAACCAAATCCGGTATACCCAGACGAGCAATACGATGAATATGTTGCCAGACTTATTACAGCAAAGAAAAATAAGATCGAACGTATACTTGACTTATACTAAATTGTGGAAGTTGATGCAATAGCATATTCCATAATGAGGTGATTCTATGCCCAACTTCTCTTTCCTTGAAACCAAACCGGAATACACCATCTTTGCCCCTGCCTGTGTGGAGGCCGAGAAAATCTACGCCTCTGCCCCGGCCATGTGTGCGGTGGGCTGCCGCAAGGCGCTGGAGCTGGCGGTGAAGTGGGTGTATGCGGCGGACAAGACCATGAAGATGCCCTACAAGGACAATCTGCAATCCCTGGTCCACGAGCCGTCCTTCCGCTTTGCCGTGGACTATAACACCTGGGGCAAGTTCCAGTTTATCATCAAACTGGGCAATCTGGCGGTACATACCGAGCGTAGCGTGCAGCCCAGCGACGCCCTTGCTGCTCTGCGGGGGCTGTTTGAGTTCGTCCAGTGGATCGACTACTGCTATGGCGCGGACTATGTGGAGCGCACCTTTGATGAGCGCCTGATCCCCACGGAAAAGGTGGCAGTGGACACCCAGAAGATTAAGGAGCAGGAGAGCCTGCTGGAAGAAAAAGAGGCCCAAATCGAGGCGCTACGCAAGCAGATCGAGCAGATGGCCGCCCAGTACACCGCCGAAAAGGACAAGCATCAGCAGGAGCGCACCTTCCAGCCAGAAGATCTCTCGGAGTTCAAGACCCGGAAAATCTACATCGACGTAGACATGAAGCAGATGGGCTGGAAATTCGACGGCACCGATGCAGGAGGAGTATAAGGTGGAGGGCATGGCCGGCGTGCCAGGACAGCCCGGTTACTGCGACTATGTGCTCTTTGGCAAGGACGGCCTGCCCCTGGCGGTGGTGGAGGCCAAGCGCACCAGCAAGGACCCCAATATCGGGCGGAAACAGGCAGTTTTGTATGCAGACTGCCTGGAGCGGAAATTTGGCCGCCGTCCCATGATGTTCACCACCAACGGCTTTGAGACCTACTTCTGGGATGACCAGAGCGGCCCCCAGCGCAAGGTCAGCGGCGTGTTCAGCAAGGACGACCTGCAAAAGCTGATGAACCGCCGCACTGAGCGGCTGAATTTGACGGGCGTTCCCATTGACGACAAAATCACCGACCGATACTACCAGAAGGAAGCCATCAGGGCGGTGTGCGGACAGATGGAGCAGGGATTCCGAAAGCATCTGCTGGTGATGGCCACCGGAACCGGAAAAACCAGAACTGCCGCCAGCCTGACCGATGTGCTCAGCCGTGGTAAATGGGTGACAAATATTCTGTTTCTGGCCGACCGTACCGCGCTGGTGAAGCAGGCCAAGGACGATTTTAAGAACTATCTGCCTGATATGTCCCTGTGCAACCTGTGCTTCAACAAGGACGACCGGAATACCCGCATTGTGTTCTCCACCTATCCCACCATCCTCAACGCCATCGACGACACCAAATCCAAGGACGGGCGGCAGTTGTTTACCCCAGTGCATTTTGATCTCATTATCATTGACGAGAGCCATCGAAGTATTTTCAAAAAGTACCGGGCCATTTTTGAGTATTTCGATGCCGTGATGGTGGGCCTTACCGCTACGCCCAAAACCGACGTGGACCGCAATACCTACGACTTCTTTGAGATGGAGAACGGCGTGCCCACCTACGCCTATGACTATGAGACGGCGAGAGATCAGGACCATGTGCTGGTGCCGTATTATAACTACGAGGTCAAAACCGAGTTTCAGGAAAAAGGCATCACCTATGATAAATTGTCCGACGAGGACAAGGAGCGGTATGAGGAGGATTTTATCGAGGACGGCATGATGCCGGAGTTCATCCCCTCTACGGACCTCAACAAATTCGTGTTTAACGAGACAACGGTTGATATAGTGTTGCAGGACCTGATGGAGCGGGGCATCAAAGTGGCGGGCGGCGACCGCCTGGGGAAAACCATCATCTTTGCCCAGAATAAGCGCCATGCAGAATTTATTCTGGAACGATTCAATAAGCTATACCCGCAATATCACGGTACATTCGCCCAGCGGGTGATCTGTGACGACGCCTATGCGCAGACGGTGATCGACGACTTCAAGCAGGCGGAGAAAGAGCCGCATATCGCGGTCTCTGTGGATATGATGGACACCGGTATTGACGTGCCGGAGTGTGTCAACTTAGTGTTTTTCAAGAAGGTGCGCTCCAAGGCGAAATTCTGGCAGATGATTGGCCGAGGCACTCGGCTGTGCAAAGGGCTTGCCTGTATTGACCAGATTGACGGGGAATATACGGACAAGCGCCGTTTTCTGATCTTTGACTATTGCAGCAACTTTGAATTCTTCCGCCAGCACAAGGAGGGGTACGAGGCCAGAGAGACGAAAACACTGTCGGAAAACATCTTCGGCAAACAGATCAAAATTGCCATGGCTTTGCAGGAAAGCGCCTTTGCCAGAGAGGACTATCAGGCGTGGCGCAGCGAGATCGTCGATACCTGCCACAAGCAGGTGATGGCGCTCAACTCAGACCTGATTGCCGTAAAATTGCGGATGCAGTATGTGGAGAAATATAAAAAGCCGGAAGCCCTCGTGTCCATCAGCGAGGGGGATAAGGGCGAACTTCTAACACAGATTGCACCCCTGGTACATTCAGACGAGGCCGACGAGTTTGCAAAGCGTTTTGACAACTTTATGTATGGCATGATGCTGGCCCATATCGAGCAGATGCCCGCATTCCAGTATGCCAAAAAACAGCTGTGCGACACCACTTCTCTTCTGGAGCGCAAGGCCAACATCCCGCAGATTAAGGCAAAGCTGCCGGTACTTCAGGAAATCCATACCGATGCGTTTTGGGAAGCTAACGATATCTTGCTGTTTGAGCGGGTTCGGAAAGAGTTGCGTGAGCTGATCCGATTTCTGGATGAGGGTGGCGGAACACAGAGGCTGATTGTCACCAAGCTGACTGACCCGATTATTGACAGTCAGGAAGGGGTTCAGCTGGAGGCTGCTTATGACTTTGAGGACTATCGCGCCAAGGTGAACCGCTATGTGAACGAGCACGGGGATACGCTGGCTATTTACAAGCTGACCCATAATATTCCGCTGGCTGTGGGCGATTATCAGGAGCTGGAGCGAGTGCTGACCAGCGAATTGGGCAGCAAAGAGGATTATGCCCGAGAGTTTGGCGATACGCCCTTTGGCTTACTCATTCGCAAGATTGCCAAGCTGGATCACGATGCAGCCATGCAGGCGTTTTCTGCCTTTATCAATGACCAGTCCCTAAATCAAAATCAGATTGCCTTTGTGAACAAAATCATCAATCACATTGAGTTGAACGGATATATGGAAAATATTACAGAGCTGACCAAGCCACCGTTTGACAAGCCCATCAGCTTCTTGAAGCTGTTTGACGCCAAGACGCGAGACTCCATTGTGGAAGCTATCAATCAGGTGCGGGAAAATGCTGTGGAAGTGACGGCATAGTTTACTATATATCTTGGATGCAATTTATAGGCCGCAAATGCAATCATGCTCTCCCACGAATCTGCAAACTCAACGTCACTTTTCATGTTAGCTATTTTATCCCCAATAGCTCTGCCGTGGAGCGGTCAAACTTTTCCTGGAACTCAACAAAGGTAATGTCCCCCGCCTCCACTTGCTCCATAAGTTCTTTTCCATACAGCTGCACCTCATTGTACCGGCGCATAATATTAGGGTACTGATCCTTTCTCCGTTGGGCGGCGGTCTGGATCCGGTTGCACACCTTCCGGTAGAGCTTTTTTGCCGCATCCTGATTGACGGCTTGCTGGTGTTTGGAGGTAGCTCCAACCTGTTTG
>ERZ773118.1368-NODE-1368-length-13702-cov-42.2823_pt1 | contig 13702 bp, 7 predicted proteins | sample MGYA00580562_ERZ773118 | MGnify/ENA primary metagenome ERZ773118 (study PRJEB29015, sample SAMEA2737878) | human gut metagenome | biome: human gut; feature: human-associated habitat; material: faeces | place: China | collected 2012 ... | reverse complement strand
TAAACAGCTGCCTAATGCTCACATTATATCATAAATTCTAACTATTTCCTAGAGGCAGACTGTCCCTCACACAAAGGGTTCCATACCCCAGCCTCTCATTGGGCCACACATCATACCCCGGCAGATGCCTGGCCCCTCTGGTAAAATACGCCTTTACCTTCTCGCCGTACAGAAAGGGATCGTTGCCCTGTAATATTCCCCACTGCATCAGCAGGGCCGCGCTGCCTGTGACAAAGGGGGCTGCAAAGGAGGTTCCCGTCACTGCCTCGTATCCGCCTCCCCGCCTGGCTGTGACAATATCCACCCCTGGAGCTGCCAGATCCGGTTTTACCTGGCCTGTCTGGCGTGTGAAACCGCGGCCGGAAAAATCCGCGTAAGCGCGGTAAGAGTCATCGTAAGCTCCCACGGATATCACATTGGCAGCTGTGGAAGGAATGGTCAGGGTGGTCTCCGGAACCGGCCTTAAGAAGCGGGTGGAAGGGTTTAAAATCCCCCTGGACGGCAGCCACATATCGTACCGTCCGGTGACAATCCGCTCCGGCGTCAGACGGAAGGTCCAGATACCGCTGTCCAGATAATCCCTCACAGGCAGGAAATCAAAGTATACCTCCTGGGCCCTGCTGAAAGGGCTGGGCTTGCCGTAATAAATCAGGATCTGCGTTCCCCCGTAGCGCAGGGTCTGGGGACCCAGCCGGCTGTCGATGGGCCCGATAATCTCCCCTGACGGCGTAACCAGGCGGATGGAAAACTGGTCCACATAGGACTTCCACAGCTGTACTCCCATCCCTGTCTCATAAGGCGCAATGGACAGCTGCGCATTTTCCTCCTGCCCCATAACCAGGCTTCCTGCCCTGTGTCCGGCCCCGGTTCCCTCGTTGCCCGTGCCGGCCACGATGACATTCCTCCCGATGCCTGACATGTCATTGATGAAGGTTTCCAGCAGACTGGTCCCGTCATGGGAGCCGTAGGTATTTCCAAAGCTTATGTTCACAGCCAGGGGCCGGTTCATATCCTGTGCCCGCCGGACCACCAGGTCCAGGGCCTTCATCAGCTGGGTGGTACGCGGAAAGCTGTCCGTCAGGGGTGTTCCCAGCTTTACCACCATAAGCTCGCTCTCATAGGCAACACCGCGGTAAACACCGTTTCCCTCCCTGCCGTTGCCGGCTGCAATGGCAGCCACCGCTGTCCCGTGTCCGCTGGGGTCTGTGGAAGGCACCAGGGCCAGGGCCGATGTCCGGCTTCCGGTTTCCAGGGCGGCGTTGATCTCCTCCCTGGTATAAATCCGGTCCCTGTCCTGGTCTGCCAGCAGCCCGATACGGGTGGTTCCGTCGGGATTTCTGAAATCCGGATGAAAGTAGTCAATGCCTGAATCAATGACAGCCACCAGCACGCCCTTTCCCGTGAGACCGGATTCCAGGCTGCTTATGACGCCGCCCCCCGCCCCCCCTGTACCCCCTCCTCCGGCCCCTGCCCCGATGCTGGTCTGAATCGTGCTTAGACAGGAGGCTGCCCTTGCCATGTTGCTGGCAAAGAACAGCCTCTTTGGTTTCTCGATGTATACAATTTGCTCCATGGCGCTGACCTGTTCTATCCGGCTCTCCGGCACCACCAGAACCGCATATCCGGCTGCCAGCTCATCCACCCGGATGCCTTCATCACGAAGGGATTCGAGTGAGCCGTTGTACCTGACTATAAGCTCCCAGGTCTTTTCCCCGGGGTCATACCCCACATTCAGGTTCACTGATTTCAGCCGTTCCTCCTCCGTGGCATCCAGGGCCAGGTTCAGCAGATTTTCCCGTTTCTGATTATCCATATGGACGCACCTCCTCTACCCATATGTGTATTCCTATCCCCGCACAATAGAATAAATACTGGCAAATCCCGTCAATGTAACTGCCGCCACCAGAATCGGGGTGAGAAAACGGATACAGAATATCCACAGCTTTTTAAGCCTGAAGGTGACGCCGTTTTTCTCCACCTCGTCCACCAGATACCGGGGATTCCATTTCCAGCCGATAAAATAGCACATGGCCAGGCCGCCAAATGGAAGGAGGATGTTGTCTGTCACCATTCCCACAAAGTCAAAAACGCTGTAATTGAGGATAGTCACATTCCCCAGGGTGCCGAAGGACAGGGCGCTGGGAACTCCTGCCAGGAAAATCAGGAGGCCCAGGATGACCGTAGCCTTTTTCCTGGTCCACTTAAGGCTGTCCACTGCAAAGGAGACCACCACCTCTAACAGGGCAATGGCGCTGGTCACAGCAGCAAACAGCACCAGCGCAAAGAACAGGATTGCAAAGACCGCCCCTCCTTTAATGGAGGAAAACACCTTTGGCAGGGTGCCGAATATAAGCCCCGGCCCCTGTCCCGGCTCCAGACCAAAGGAAAACACTGCCGGAAAGATGGCGATACCTGCCATCACTGCAATGATGGTATCCAGTCCTGCCACGCTGGCGCAGCTTCTGGGTATATTTTCCTTATCTCCCAGATAACTTCCGTAGGTAATGGTAATTCCCATACAGAGGCTCAGCGAATAAAATACCTGACCCAGGGCTGCGCTGACCGCCTTCATATTAAAGGCTGCACTGCTGGGAATAAAGATAAATTTAAGGCCCAAAACCGCATCCGGCAGGGTCACGCTTCTCACGATAATTACAATCAGCAGAACAAAAAGCAGGGGCATCATGATCCTGCTGACATTCTCAATACCGCTGATACCGTGATAACAGACAGCTGTTGTTATGAAGAGGAACAGAAAATGCCAGAACACCGGCTCCACCGGCGCGCTGATAAATGCCTCAAAATCCTCCGGGGCGTGAAAGGTGGTACCATAGCTTACAATATACTTGATAATCCAGCCTCCTATAACACTGTAGTAGGACAGAATCAGGAATGCCGCAGCCACTCCGAATACCCCCGCAATCCTGGCATTGGGGTGGATATCCCCGTATGCCTGCACGGGATCGTGGCGGGTCTTTCTGCCCAGCGACATCTCCAGCATCATCACCGGTACACCCAGAATGCAGATAAAGAATAAATACACCACCAGGAAGGACGCCCCGCCGTTTCGTCCCATGAGGTAAGGAAACTTCCACAGGTTTCCCAGTCCTATGGCAGCCCCTGCGGTTGCCATGATAAATCCAAGTTTACTCGCCCATTGATTCTTAGTCTTCATGCCAGTACCTTTCCGTGTCTCTTTTTAATGAATATGAATAACAGTCCGCTGACTCCCATGAGGATGGGATAAAAGCAGTAGGGAATGATTTCAAAGGGAGTCAGGCCTGTCAGGCTGGCTGCCGCCAGAAGCTGGGCCCCATAGGGAATCAGTCCCTGTCCCATGGAGCTGAACATGTCCAAAAGGGACGCGGAGCGCCTGGGCGTCACGCCGAAGTCATCGCTGATCTCCTTTGCGATGGGACCAGCCATGACGATGGCCACCGTGTTATTGGCCGTACACATGTCTACCAGCAGAGCCAGGGCAGCGATTCCAAGCTCTCCTCCCCGTTCCCCGTTAATTCTCTTTTTGATGAAGGAAAGAATGAAGGCAATCCCTCCGTACTCCTTTACCAGGGCAACGATACAGGCCACAATCACGGATATCACCGTGATATCATACATTCCCGTGATTCCCGCTCCCACATGGGTGAACATTTCCCCCACCCCAAAGGCACCTGTGGCCACTCCGGCTATCAGGCTCAGCACAGTGCCGGTCATGAGAACCAGAAATACGTTCACACCTGCCAGGGCGCCTGCAAGCACCACCATATAAGGCACCACCCGCAGCAGGCTGTAGTTAAGGCTGCCCTGTATGTGGAATGAAGCGTCCTTTCCCAGGATCAGAAACAAAAGGATTGTGACAATGGCTGCCGGCAATACGATGAGAAAGTTCTCTCTGAACTTATCCTTCATCTCGCAGCCCTGTGTCTTTACCGCAGCTATGGTTGTGTCGGATATCATGGACAGGTTGTCCCCGAACATGGCGCCTCCCACCACGGCGCCTGCGCAGACCGCCATGGAAAACCCGGTTTTCTGGCTGATTCCCACCGCAATGGGTGCCAGGGCCGTGATAGTACCCACCGAGGTTCCCATGGATATGGATATGAAACACCCAATGAGAAACAATCCTGCCACAGCCACGTTGGAGGGCAGAATGGACAGCCCCAGATTGACCGTGGAATCCACGCCTCCGGCAGCCTTCACAGCGCCTGTAAAGGCACCTGCTGCCAGAAATATGAGACACATGGTAATGATGTTTTCATCCCCCACTCCCTGTGCGGCCAGCTTAATCTTTTCCGCAAAGCCCAGCTCCCTGTTCTGCACAAAGGCAGCCAGAAGCGCAATTAAAAAGGCCACAATGGCCGGCATACTGTAAAAATCTCCGGTAATGAACCCGGATCCCAAAAAAATCAGCAGAAATATCAGAATAGGAAGAAGGGCCGCTGCCCTTCCCTCACGATTTTCCCCCATGTTTTGACCCCCTGTATCAAATGCTGGCGTATCTCCCGTATCATATCCCCCGGTACATACGCAAGCTGCGGCCTGTTGGGCCGCAGCAGCTTTATCCTTGTTCAATTGTTCCATATACTATTTTAAGAAGCCGTTGACAATCTGGGCTTCCGCCTCTTCCTCTGTAAGACCCAGGGTCATGAGCTTCACGATCTGCTCTCCTGCAATCTTGCCTATGGCTGCCTCATGAATCAGGGCCGCGTCAATGTTGTTGGCTATCAGTCCCGGAATGGCAAAAATCTTGGCATCGTCCATGATGATTGCGTCACATTCCGTGTGGCCGCTGCACTTTGCATTGCCCACGATCTTGGAATTAAAGGTCTGCTTTGATGTATCCTTGGCAACGGAGCGTGACACCACATCGGCGCTGGAATCCTCTCCGTTCAGATTCACAATGTAAGTACTCTCCGCATTCTGGCTGCCGTGGGTCAGCAGACGTTCCCTCACTATCAGCTTGGCTCCCGCGGCCAGCTCTGCGCAGTTGGTCCTGTTGGTGGAATCCACTCCCTCAATCTGGACCATCTCCATCTCCATGTAGCTGTTTTCCTCCATGTAGACTTCCGTGCCCGGATTCAGGATACGCTTTCCGTTGCCGTCGCCCTCTCCGTAATGCTTCTCCACATATTTTACTTTGGCATTCTTTCCCACAAAGAAACGGTGGATTCCGTCATGCTCCGAATCCTGATCTCCGCAGTTATGAATACCGCAGCCTGCCACGATGACCACATCCGCGTCCTCACCGATGAAGAAATCGTTATAGACCATCTCCTTTAATCCGCTGGCACTGACCACCACGGGGATGTGTACGCTTTCGTTCCTGGTGCCGGGCTTGATGCGGATGTCGATTCCCGTTTTGTCTGTCTTTGTGACAATGTCTATATTGGCCGTGGTATTGCGGCCGGCTGTCTGGCCGTTGGCCCTTATATTATAGGCCCCTGCCGGAACACCGTGAAGGTCGGCCACTTCCTCTAATATTCTCTCCTGGATGCTGTCTGCCATATCGCTCACTCCTCCCCTCACTGCGCTGTCTCATAAAATTTACTGCAGGCGTCCACTGCGGACGCAGTGCCCATGATCTGGGGCATGATTTCATCCCTGGTGCCCTGGTTCACTACCTTTCCGTCCGCAATCACCACAATCTCATCCGCAATGTTGAGGATCCGCTCCTGATGGGATATGATCAGGATGGAACCGTTGGTGTTCTGCCTCATGCGCTCAAACACCTGAATCAGGTTCTGGAAGCTCCACAGATCAATGCCTGCCTCAGGCTCGTCAAACACGGAAAGCTTGGAAGCCCTGGCAATAACAGTGGCAATCTCGATTCTCTTGAGCTCACCGCCGGACAGGCTGGCGTTGACCTCACGGTTGATGTAGTCCTTGGCGCAAAGCCCCACCTCTGCCAGGTATTGACAGGCTTCTGATACCGTCAGCTTCTTCCTGGCGGCCAGGCGGAGCAAATCAATGACCTGCACGCCCTTAAAGCGGACAGGCTGCTGGAACGCAAAGCTGATTCCCAGGTTGGCCCTGTCTGTAATACTCATATCTGTTATATCCTGCCCGTCAAAGAGGATGCGTCCTCCTGTGGGCCGCTCAATTCCCATGATTAGTTTAGCTGTGGTGGACTTTCCGCCGCCGTTGGGGCCTGTTATGACCACAAACTTACCGTCGTCCACTGTAAAGCTTATATCTTTGATGATACCTATTTCTCCTTTTTCATCATTCACATCAAAGGAGAGATTCTCTAAAGTAAGCATGATGTTCCTTCCTCTCTTCTTTTCTTTCACACACTGTACTGCTTATTTTAAGCCACAACTTACAGTATATACCATTTCCTACTAAATTACTATCAAAACTTTACCTCTTATGGTGGAATTTGTCTGTTGCAAATACATCAGAAACCACCGGATTCCAAAAAAATACCGGGAACGCAAAAACAGGAAGCCATTCAGCTTCCTGTTCCATGAACCAGTGCAGAAGATGGGAGTCGAACCCACAAGGTATTACTACCACACGGACCTGAACCGTGCGCGTCTGCCAATTCCGCCACTTCTGCGTTACGCTGCTCTCGCAAGCAACGTAGGTTATTATAAAGGATGATTTATGATTTGTCAATCACTTTTCGGCAAAATTTTTCAAAAAATACATTCATTGGAAGGGGCCGGGAAAAATAGTAACCCTGGCCCAGCTCACATCCCATTTCCCGGAGCATCTTAAGCTCCTGGGCGGTCTCGATTCCCTCGCACAGAGAAGTGAAGCCCATTTTGTTGGTCATCTGGATGAGCTGGCCCAGAAACTCCCGTCCTCTTCCTGTCTTGGTACAGGACTGAACAAAGCCGCAGTCCAGCTTAATCACATCCGTGGGAATGTCGGCCATCATGTTCATAATGGAATACCCTGACCCAAAATCATCTATGGACGTGATGAACCCTTCCTCCTGAAGGGTCTTCATCACATGGAAGGTTCGGGCGGAATCACTGAGAAAGGCAGTCTCTGTCAATTCAAATTCCAGGTATTTGTGGTCCAGGCCGCAGGCCCGGGTAATCTCCAGGATTTGAGGTATGAGCTGCTCTGACGCAATGTCCACGCTTGAAAGATTGACAGATATGGGAAGGGGCTCCCCTCCCTGTTCCATCCACTGGCTCAACTGGCTGCAGACCGTCCCGAACACATAGGTATCCACCTGGGTGATAAAACCATTTTTTTCAAACAGCGGGATGAAATCCCCGGGCGGAACGATTCTTCCGTCCTCATGCTGCCAGCGCACCAAGGCCTCTGCACCGACGATCCCCAAACCATCCAGTCCCACCTTGGGCTGTAGATACACCTTGAACTCACCGTGCTTCAGCGCGTACTCCATGCGGTTTATGATTTCATTTTCCCGGTAGCTGCTGTCAAAGGGGCCGTCATTAAAGACCACGGAGGTGGAGCGGATAATATAGTCCACTGATTTCCTGGCAATGGTGGCCCTGTCCACCGCAGTCTCTATCTCCCGGCAGTCCTTTTCAATAAAATAGATGCCGGAACGGATCATCAGGTTTATGTTGGGGTAAATTTCATTCTCCATCCGGCAGAATTCATTGTTCAGGTTCTGCACCAGATTCACAAAGTCATTGCGTCCCAGCCTGCACACCCCGAAGCTTAAAAACAGGTCCGCGCTGACGCGGGTATACCGGTTTGTCTCCATGCCGTTCTGGGTCAGCATGTCTCCGAACATACGCAGGATATTGTCTCCCTGGGTATAACCGATGGCCTCGTTAATGAATTTAAAGCCTTTGATATCGCTGGCCACCAGTACGTACTCTTCCTTGCCTTCATCCATCAGCATCTGGCATGACTCCTTAAACCGGTCATACCTCATAAGCCCTGTAAGCGCGTCGTGATTCCTGTAATACTCTGCCTCCTGTTTTGCTTCAATCAGCAAGGATGTGTTCTTGATGCCTGAGGCAACGATACGGGCCATCTCTGAAACCGCCGCGCAGTCAGCCCGGCTCCACTCCCGTTCCGTTTCCGTGTTCACCAGAAGTATCATGCCGCTGTACCTGCCCTCTATAAATATGCCTGCGGACAGCATGGTATGGGCCCCTGCCCTGTCTAAAATCCGCTTTAACCCCGCATTGTATGTCTCATACTCCCTGCGCCTCAGGACAGCAATGCCGTTCCCGTCATAGAGATGGTAGAAAATGTAAAACTCCTCTCTCCGAAAGCTGTCTGTAGGGTCATACAAAAAAGCAGTCCTGTCGTCCACCCACTGATAAGCAGATTGTTTCCCATTGCCTCCCTCTCCGTTCATGTAGAGAACAATCCGGTTCAGATGGAACCGGTTGCCCACAAATCCCATCAGGATATGGATAGCCTCGTCAATGGTGGCGGATTTCTCAAATACCTCCAGAGCCACAGCCGTAGTGGTCTTGTCCTCCAGGCTGCTCTGTTCCCGGCGTTTTGCCGCCCTGGCCTGTCTCAGGCAATCATAGGAAAGGCTGCCGTTCTCCCTATCCTCTGCCCCTTCGTAGAAAAGGATTCCTCCCTTTCCTGAATTTTTAACCTGCAAAAGGGCCTGATTTGCCTTTACAATGATATCAGAAAAGTTCCGCTCCCCCTCGCCTGCCAGGCAGACGCCTATACTGCAGCTAATCCGCTCCTTTTTGCTGTCCGTATCCGACAGTATGCCGCCGATTTCCCTCTGGATGGTTCTGCCCACCGCAGACGCGTCTTCCCGGTTCGTATTCTTTAAAAGCACAAGAAATTCGTCCCCGCCAAAGCGGGCAATCAAATCGCCTTCCCGGCAAGCCTGTTTCAGGCTGTTGGCCACGTTCATCAGAACCACATTGCCAAAGAGTTTTCCCTTTTCCTCATTGATTCTTTTAAAATCATCCATGTCCAGAATAAACAGGGCTGTTGTGTACGGCGCGGGACCTGTTTCAATGTATTGCTCCGTCTGCTCCTGGAACGCACCTGCTGTCAGCAGATTGGTCAGGGCGTCAAAAGCGCCTTTGCTGCTGCCTCTTACCTTTCCCGACGTCTCCTCCAGCACGTTCTGCAATGTTGCAAGCCTTTGCTTCAGTATCCGCTGGGCCCTGTCCTTTGTGAGGAAGATTCCTATTACCCTGGCCACATAGGTCAGCACCGCAATCTGTTCCCTGGTCCACTGTCTGTTTTCCCTGCACTCGTCAAAGCCCACAAAGCCCACCATATGGCCGGAGTCATAGATACCGCACTGAAGCAGGGAACGGACTCCCTGTGGCTTCAGCACCTCCCTCTGATTCCTGGGAAGATGGTCGATATCCATACAGAAGAATACGCCGTCCTCCCCAAAGTTCTCCCTGTAGCCGTATGCGCTCCACTCATAGGACATATTCTGCAGCTTATCCTTCTGGGGTTCTATGCCTTCATTACACCATTCAAAGGTATTATCCATGGCCAGCCCGTCCAGGCAGTCCTCAAAAATGTAAGCCCTGCTCACATTAAACTGGAGTCCGATAATTTTAAGAATGGTGTTGATGGCCTCCCTCAGGTCCGTGGACTCGTACAATGCCTTGAACACATAGTGGATTACCTTGTTTGTCACAAAATAACGGCCGTTTTCAGAATCAATCATAGTGCCGTCCGTAAATCTTCCCTGTATGTGTTTTCCGCTGTCCGCAGGCCTTAGGGATGAATCGTAAACCACACAGCGGCCCTTGCCCCAGTTTTTTCCTGCATAAAGAGCCATATCCGCTTTCAGGAACAGCTGCTCGTATGTGCTGCCGTCCGCCGGATACACAGCGGCCCCGATGCTGCAGCTCAGCTTGCTTCCGCTCTTTTTTACAGAGGGAAGGCCGGCAATGTCTTCTATGAGCTGCCTCCCGCGTTTCATGATTTCTTCCCTGCCGGAGAGCTGTTTTGAAAATACCAGGAACTCGTCACCGCCAATCCTGCCCACCATATCCTGGCTGTCAAAAACCCCGGCAATGCACCTGGCTGCCTCTGTCAGCACGCTGTCTCCAAAGAGATGGCCTTTGGTGTCGTTAATCTCCTTAAAATTATCCAGATCAATAACCATCAGAGTTCCTTCCGGCGCTCTGCTCCCATCCTGCATATACCGGTTCACAGACTGGACCGCAGCATCCCTGTTAAACAGTCCTGTCAGCGAATCCCGCATGGACTTTTCCCAGTACTCCTGCTTCTGGTTCTGAGCCTCTGTGTCATCTATCATCACGGCATGGACCCATTTACTGCCCCTTTCGTCCTCCACAACGCGGCCGCGGCAGTCCACCCAACAGATACCTCCGTCCTTAGAGCGGATCCTGAACTGGGCCTTAATGATTTCCTGCCCCAGACGAAACTGCTCCAGCACCTCATCCAGAACCCTGGTATAATCCCTGGCATCCACCATTCCCTTCAGAGTCCCTCCGGTCAGCTCCTCCAGTTCTTTTGTGTCCGCACAGCCAAAAAGACTCAGAAGTTCGTGGTTAACCATATCCAGACTTCTGTCTTTGTCCGCACAGCAGCGAAAAAAACCTGCAGGCATGGAATCATTCAGCAAGATAATCTGCTCATTCATATATGCTGTCCATCCTTTGTCTCTCTGTCTTCCTTTTCTTAGCGCCCCTGTCTTTTGCGCGTTAAAAGTATATGCCTTGATTATACTTCACTTTCCAAAGACTTACAATATAAAGAAACACCATAAAACTCGGCAAAAACAACTGCCGGCAGGTCCAATTCATCCTGCCGGCAGTCATTCCCACATATTCTATTCAATTATATCAGCTGTCTTAAGCCCTGAGCTCAATTCCCAGCCCGCCAAGTCCGTTGAGTATCTTATTCATCACAGATGTGACTTCCTTTTCCTCCAGGGTGTGGTCCTTGGCCCGGAAGGTAATGGAATAAGCCACCGACTTGTGGCCTGCCAGCACCTGGGCTCCCTCGTACACATCAAAGAGCTTGTAGCTTTCCAGGACCTTTCCTCCCCTCTGCTCAATCACATCCTCAATCTGTCCCACCAGGATATCCTTTGGCACCACCATGCTGATGTCCCTGGTCACAGCCGGGAACCTGGCTATACCGGTATACTTGCGGTCAAAGGTGGTGAAATCCATGATGGACGGCATATCAATCACGGCAATGTAAGCCCTGTCGCCAATCTTATAGTTATCAGCCACATCCGGGTGCACCTCGCCCAGGAAGCCTACCACAGTGCCGTCATACAGGATGTCGGCCTTTCTTCCGGGATGAAGGTAGGGATGCTCTGCGCTGGGATCATAATGGGGCTTTTTATGCATTCCGGCCTTTTCAAAGAATTCTTCCACCACGCCCTTCATGGTGAAGAAATCGCCGTCCCCGTACATTCCCAGGGTAAACTGCATACGCTCGTCAGGAAGCTCTGTGAGAGGCAGTGACTTGGGACGGTACACATTGGCCAGCTCGTACAGGCGCACGTCCTTGTTGCGGCGGTTATAGTTGGTTGACAGGGAGGTCAGCATGCCGTTTAAGGAAGTGGTGCGCATGACGCTGAAATCCTCTCCCAGGGGATTGGAAATCTCCACTGTTTTCCTCAGAGCGCTGTCCTCAGGAATCAGCATTCTGTCAAATACCTTGGGGCTTTCAAAGGAATAGGTCATGCCCTGGGAAAATCCGCAGAACTCTGCTATCTCCCTGGCCACCTCCTCTATCTGAAGCTTGTAGGAAAGCTTTCCTGTGGTAGCTTCGCCGGAAGGCAGTGTGGTGGGGATCTTGTCATAGCCGTAGAACCTGGCCACTTCCTCAGCCAAATCAGCCATGCGCTCCAGGTCCTGGCGCCAGGTAGGAGCAATCACCTCTTTTGTCTCAGGGTCATAGTCCAGTTCAATGGTCTTAAAGTAGGAAAGCATGGTCTCCTCAGAAATGTCCGTGCCTAAAAGCCTGTTTATCTTAACAGCGTCAAAGGGGATCCGCTTACTGGTCCTCTTCTCAGGATAGAGGTCGATGATGCCGCCCACAACCTCTCCCGCACCCAGCTCCTCAATGAGCTGGCACGCCCTGTTTACTGCTTCCTCCGCCGTATTGGGGTCCAGCCCCTTCTCGTATTTTCCGGAAGCATCCGTGCGCAGTCCCACCTTCTTGGCAGACAGGCGGATATTGGTGCCGTTGAAGCAGGCTGACTCAAATACCATGGTCTGTACATTATCCGTGATTTTGGAATTCTCTCCGCCCATGATGCCTGCGATTCCCACTTCCTTTTCCCCGTCATTGATCATGAGGATGGTGGAATCCAGCTTTCTCTCCTGTCCGTCCAGGGTCTGGAACACATCCCCGTCCTTAGCGCATTTTACCACGATTTCGCGGCCTGCCAGCTGGTCATAGTCAAAGGCGTGCATGGGCTGTCCGTACTCTTCCATGACATAGTTGGTGATGTCCACAATATTGTTGATGGGACGGATGCCGCTGGCTGCCAAACGGCGCTGCATCCACTGGGGAGAAGGCGCAAGCTTTATATTTTTAACCATCCTGGCGCAGTAACGGGGACACAGTTCGCTGTTCTCCACCCGCACATTCAGGTAGTCGTGGATATCCTCGCCGTTGCCTGTTGGTGTGACCACCGGGGCATGGAATGCCTTGCCAAAGGTGGCCGCGGCCTCTCTGGCTATGCCAATCACACTGTAGCAGTCCACGCGGTTGGATGTAATTTCATATTCAAACACCACGTCCCGCAGTCCCATGATTTCCACTGCGTCGGATCCGGGCACGCTGTCCCCCGGAAGGATGTAGATGCCGCTCTCCGGAGCATCCGGGTACATATCCCTGCTGGCTCCCAGTTCCTCCACGGAACACATCATGCCGCAGGACTCAACGCCTCTTAACTTGCCCTGCTTAATCCTGATTCCTTCCTCAGGAAGGGCGCCTCCGTCGTGGCCTCCCGCCACGCGGCCTCCGTCCAGCACCACAGGCACCTTCACGCCTATGGATTTCTCCGTGATATTGGGGGCGCCTGTGACAATCTGCACCGGCTCTTCCGCTCCCACGTTGACCTGGCAAACCACCAGTTTATCTGCATCCGGATGGCCCTTGACCTCAAGAATCTCTCCGACAACGATTTTTTCCAGGTTCTTATCCAGACATGTATAACCTTCTACCTTTGTTCCTGTAAGGGTCATGGCATCCGTGTAATCCTGGGCCGTGACATCCAAATCAGGGACATATGCTTTTATCCATGATAATGCTGTGTTCATGTGTTCTCTCTCCTTCTATGCTGTGAATGTTTATCAGGGCGCATGATCTTAGAACTGTTTCAGGAAACGGATGTCGTTTTCATACAGCAGACGCATGTCGTCAATTTCATACTTAAGCAGGGCAATGCGCTCCAGTCCCACTCCAAATGCGAATCCGGAATACTCATCCGGGTCAATACCGCACATCTCCAGTACATGAGGGTGCACCATACCGCATCCCAGAATCTCTATCCAGCCCGAACCCTTGCAGAACCGGCAGCCTGAACCGCCGCATTTGAAACAGGTCACATCCACCTCGGCGCTGGGCTCCGTAAATGGGAAGTGGTGGGGGCGGAACTTTACCTTTGTCTCAGGCCCGAACAGCTCTCTGGCGAATTCGGCCAGCGTTCCCTTCAGGTCCGCAAAGGTGATATTCCTGTCAATCACAAGGCCCTCAATCTGATGGAAGGAGGGGGAGTGGGTGGCATCCACCTCGTCGGAACGGAACACGCGGCCCGGCGCAATCATGCGGA
>ERZ773118.1362-NODE-1362-length-13779-cov-4.89806_pt1 | contig 13779 bp, 10 predicted proteins | sample MGYA00580562_ERZ773118 | MGnify/ENA primary metagenome ERZ773118 (study PRJEB29015, sample SAMEA2737878) | human gut metagenome | biome: human gut; feature: human-associated habitat; material: faeces | place: China | collected 2012 ... | reverse complement strand
CCAGGCTCTGCACTGCCAGCATCACACGGATGTCTCTGGAACGCACCACCGAAAGAGAACGGGCAAAATCTGATCCGTCTTCTGCACCACCGATGCGACCCACGTTGTTAAACTCATCCAAGATCAAATTTACGGGCACATCGCAACGGCCGTTTGGCCGGCTGTCTGCATAGCGAGTTAATTTAATAAACATGAACGAAAAAAAGAGCGATGACAGGAATGCCATGGTGGCATCTTGATCGCTCAGGATAATATAATATGCGCATCTGTGTCTGGCAGGAGAGGTCAGATCAATGTCAGACTGACTTGTAATCCGCTGCACTGCCTGGTTTTGCAGCACTTGCAGCCGCGTGCCGAGACCTAAAATGATTCCTGATTTTACAGTATCGCTGGACTGGGCAAACAGATTAAAAGGCGCCCTCGCCGGATGGTCAAGGGGAAGCTTATCGAACATGGCTGTCAGCTGTCGCTCACTGTTCTGAGTCAGAAGCTGGTATACTGCAGTAAGGTGCTTCATGTCCTGACTTCGGGTTCTATCCTGGTCTACCAGAAGAATAAGAGCCTTTAAAAGATTGCCCTCTCCGTTATCCCAAAAGTGATCTCCTTTACCAGAACTGGTATTGCCGATAATAACATTGGTCAGCACTTGTGCCATTAGGGTATCACCGTTTAAGTCTGACATACAGTTCCACGAATCTCCATGGTCAGGTGTGACGAGATTGTAAATCTTCACCTCATAGCCTGCCTGCCGGTACATTTCTGCTGTGTCTGCATACAGTTCGGCTTTACTGTCTGTGATAATCACGGATTCGCCACGCTTTAGTGCCTGAAACAGTGAATTCCGGATGATTGCCCGGGATTTCATGGTGCCCGACGCACCAAATATGGCAATGTGTCGATTGAGTCTGGTGTCTTTTGGCATACAGACCGCTTTTCCCTTATACTCACCCAGAATCGTTCCTTCAGCCTTATCAACAGAAGACACCTCCAGTACCTCACGCATTTCTTTTTCTTCCATCCATGAGGCGGTTCCGTAAATCCCTGACTTGCTTTTGGTGAAGCCTCTGGGGTCATAGCTTTTTCCATCAAACTTATCGTGAAGCTTGATGTAAGCAAAAATCCCTCCGCCAAGGATCAGGGTTCCAAGCATTCCTTTCAGCCCGTCTGGGGTAAACGCCATTGGGAAACAAACCGCAGGATTCCAGCTGACCGGTTTCATGGCGGCCTCGCCTGCAAGCCCGTCTGCCTGCATCCATGCTGCGTAGTTTGTAAACAACTGGCCAAGCATTCCACCAAGATATAAAAACGCTGCGCATCCCAGTATGATGGCCGCCACAATGGCAGCCGTTCTTTTTTTATCTTTCAAGCAAATTCCTCCTTTCTGGGCAAAGCTCCTCTTCCACCGAGTCCATTCCGATGGTTTTGATGCTGGCAAGCCCGCCCAAGTATTCCCGGAGGAAGTGCGTCTGATGGGGAAAACATAGAACCTCAAACTGTCCGGTTCGGTTTTCAATTGCTTCCCGAAAACGGATGAGTCTTGCAATGTCCCCATCCAGATGCGATAAGATATTTACGCCGTCTACACAGGCGTCATATTCAAAAAGCCCTCGGTCGTAGGATCTGACCTCAGGCTCAAATAAAAGTTCAAGTAGCTGCGCTTTCCAGTCTGGTACAGAAAAGAGACGCAGCTGCCGGATGCCACCCCCGTTCATTGGAATAAAATGGATATGGCGGTAAATGGAATCAAAACGAAACTCCAACCGCCTGGTTTTGTCTGATTCTAACAGTGTCCGCAGGGCTATCTCTCCAGACCGGCCAAATAATATCGCTGAGTCTACCTCAGAAATACCAGTATTCAGTCTTGTAAGCTCAATCAGGCTGTAGAGAGCTTTAAACTCACCCATGCCGCTCCACTTCATTACGGCATCCCTTGTATTATAAACAGCATAACAATTGCTGGAAGAAAATATTGCGCCGGCCATACGGGTGAACATCGTCTTGTTCATCTCTGTCTCTCCGACTTTTTTCATATCCTTTGCCAGATAAAAACAGGGCTTGTCAGGTATAACCTGCAGCATCTCCCGGTTCTGAAGTCTGGGGAGAAGATAAGGTCTTGCCTCCATACCGGCTTTCATACACATTGCCGCAGCCTCTGAAACACGATGATTCCTATCCCGGTGCGAGGCATCACCCGGAAAACGATGTTCCCAGAATGAGTCCATATAATATTCATACACACCCGGATAAAGCCATTCCAGTATGGGAAGTGCACCCTTATAGAGCCGGATGCTTTTTCCTGCCCCTTTTCCAGATATGGTCAGCAGGCGGCAGGTGATTTCATCACAGGAATGATAGTTGCGAATCGTCTGAAGCGTAGTCAGCCTGGAAACGAGAGCCTTATAGACCCGCTCACTCCCAAGCAGGGAAAGGCTATGAAATGGGAACTCTCCCGAAAATGAGAGAAGCATGACGAGCTGCCAGACCTGACTGCCCGGGCGAAAATGCACCATAGCACTCACCTCCGCTCATAAGCATTTTCCGACAACATGACTGCTCTCTTTGTCGGAATTTCCAGCGTAAATACGTCCCCAAATCGCTGCTATACTGGGCTTTTTGCTCCTTTTGGAATATATGTAATTTTTCTTGTCCAAAAAAGTTCCGTTTTTACATAGGTTTTTACGGCTCAATTTATCTTTTTTCATAGAGTTCCACCCCCTCATCCGGCATTGTGTTTTCCATAGCCAGCCATATAGGAAATTCTTTCTTCGGCACCACATATACCTCCGTCCGTTCCTCCTGTCCTGCTGTGCTACAGTAATAGTGAGAGCATACCGCCGGACTGTCGTCCGGCATCACATACATGGCAACAATATCTGAAACCATGTTGATTTCAATGTTATCATGATCCCGCATTTTTCTTTCGGGTCTGGCTCTGTCATATACATGACGGTAAATCAGAACACAATCCTGATACCGCACAGGCGGTCGCTTTTCAAAAAAGGCTCGCATGGCAGGATATAAGAAAGAGCGGATATAATCCGCTGACCCGCCCGCCTTCTTTGGGAGCAATGCTGGGATGCGAAGGCAAAACCAACGCTCCTCTGTAAAACCAATTTCTACGGGAATACAATCCTTTATCCGGTGCTCCACCTCAAGCTTTGCATTCCGCACGCCGGTATACGCGGGAAGCACCCGCGTCAGAAGCACCAGCCGCTCCGCCGTTTCTTCCAGATTAAGAGAATGCAGATAAACTTCATAGATACTCCCGTTTTCACAAAACCATTGTACAGAAGCAAGCTGCTCCTGCAATTTCTTATCCAATCTCCCGATCTTATCCAACGTGTCCAGAAATTTCGTCATCGCTCACTGCCTCCTCTGAATAGAAAGTAACCCCCGGCTCCTCGTCCCCCTGAAAGTCCACTGTCGCAAACAGGCAGGGAGCGTGAGGAAGCCGCATCCCATATGCCATAGAAATACGGGGAAGAACGATAATATACTTCAAATCCTCCTGAGGCTGGAGCAGTTTCAAAAGGTTCTGCTCACCTTCGTATAACACCACGATTTCGTAACCGGTATTCTCCTTTAAGAAAAAAAGCTGAGATGGATAAACCGCCGGATAATGTGCCATCGGGTCCACATAATCAATGAATTTCAAAAGAACCCATACGGCAAGAATCGTTCTCTGATCCGGTTTATCCATTGCATCCAGCCCAATATAATAGCCGCTCGACACATCCGCAATCCGCATCTGCTTCTTCAGGTTCCGCAGGATTTTATCTGCGGTCTGGGCTGGCTTTTGCAGCATTCGTGTAATCTGAGTTTTCGGCAAAGCTCCGTACTGTGAGAGCCATTTTACAACATACTGCTCATCTTGCAGCAACATAGGCAACACCTCCTTTTTGTAAGTATTTTCCTTAAAATGCGTATTCTACGCAGAATGCGTTTGCTCCTGCTGGCGTTCCTTTAGCAACGCTTCCAACTCAGCCCGGTCAGTCGTAATCATTTCCTGCTCCTCTTTGGAAGCTTTGATTACAACAGGAACTTTGTTATTGTTGGAGCAGACCAGCGCTTCACCCCGTTCAAACCGGGTAACAGAACGGATCTCTGTTTTTGTCAGCTTCAGCACTTCCTGCACATACTTGGCCTCATCCGGCTCCAGATTCAAAATAATCTTGTTCTTACTGTTATTGATGATTGCACGTCCATACTTGCCGTCCTCAAGCCCAAAGAAGTCAGATAAATCCTGTGTCGCAGAGACGGCTGCTCCTCCGAACCCTCTTATGGTTTTAAAGATGGTTAGACAGAACTCTGCCGCCATTCGATTGGAACTGGCGCCAATCAGCTGCCATATTTCATCAATCATTATGGCTTTCTTTTTGGTACGGTCTGCCTTGACCGTATCCCAGACGTAATCCAATGCAATAAACATCCCGACCGGAAGTAATTTGCCTTTCAATTCTGAAAGGTCAAGCACGATATACTTATTACTGAGATCCACGTTTGTCTGCTGGTTGAAACTCTGGGCTGAGCCTGTCACGAATCGGCTGATGATAATGGCAATGCGCTTTGTCATCGGGTTCTCCAACAGTTCCTTGTGGAGATCCCCGATAATCGGCATTTTCTTCATCTTTGGCGGAGATACGCTGCGATCTATATACAGTGAATCATTGTCATGAGTAATGCCGAACTTCGCATAGGTCTGAATCAAAGCCTCGTCCAACATCTGCTCCTCCTCATTGGACATATCCGGTATCAAGAGTGAGAAGAAAGTCATCAACTGCTGAATCTTACGAGCCAGCATAGAATCCATTTCGCTGTAATCAATCTCATCTATCAATTCCATCTCCGGGGAGATGGTATGCCGGATCTCCATAATATTGATACAGTGCGGAGAACCAGGGGCGATCTTAATGAACTCACCGCCAATTTTCTTGCAGGCCCTGCGGAATTCATGCCCCTTGATTGGAGCCAGGATAAAACACTGGATTCCTCTCATTCTCATGCGGAGCGCCAGAAGCTGCATGGTAAAGGTCTTGCCTGCGCCGCTGGTACCTAAGAGGTTCAGGTTGGCGTTCTTGTTTTTCTTCGTATTAAACAAATCCACGATACACAGTGAATTATTGTGCCGGTTGATACCGAGCAACACACCCGTATCGTCCGACATTTCAAAAGAAGTAAACATATAAGCAGATGCGGCGCCGCTGGTCAGCACATTCCGTCTCGACTTCTTTTCCAGTGATGGTTCAATCTTCAAAAACGGCATCACGGAGCGAAGTGCCGCTTCCTGCTGAAATCTACAATCACTTACGTACATATCCATGGATTTTAACATATCCACGATCTGCTGCTTACGCCACATCAGTTCCTCATAGCCTTTGGCGGAAACTGTGATGAACACAGACATATAGAACAGATCCTCATTGTTATTGGCAATTCCGTTCTTGATAAAGTAGCCTGCCTGTATGGAATTGGTCAATTCCTCATAGTCGGTACTGGTATCCTGCATACTTTTCAGCTTTGTTCTGTTAAGTCGGATACGCTGCGCCACCTTGTCAATGGTCTTGCTTCGGTTCTCACGCCTCAGCTGTATATCTATGTCAATCCCGTCCCCGGCATTGATAAGGGCCGACATCCATCCTGCCCGCACCATACCCGGATAACCATTCCCTTTTATGAACAAGAAGGAATAATAAAGCCCATCCATCACGACATAGTTATAGTGGGTCAAGTCAATTCCACGCGGCGACAGAAAGTGCGCTATGCGAATCTGCGGGATAGGATCCACGCCAATGACCTTGTCTTTCGCCGCCATCGTATCCACGACCACACGGTTCACACGGGACGAAAACGGCTCATCCACACAGGACCGGCGGTTAAAAAACATATATAAAATCTCCGCAGTTGCCTCATCCGGGTCTTTCTGTTGGAGAATCGTATTCCCGCACTGTAGGAAATAAGCGCGGGCATTCTGCTCCGCTGTCTGCATCATGCCATAAATCTGGGAAAAATCATCCCCATCCCCACGACGAATCTCTTCATACTGGAAAATCAAAAAGAAGCGCCTTGTAAGCGCCTCTCTACTTCCCACATCCTTAATCAGGCGGATATAGCCGTCTCCAAGATGTCGGCATTCTTCACTTTCCTCTATTTCCAGTTCTTCATGGATCATGGCAATGTGTTTATCTGAGTCTGCCTTTCTTGTCATACTCTTAAACTGAAGCCGCATAGGAGAAATTTTCAACCAGCTGGCAAAAGACGATATGATATTAAATTGTTCTTCTCCGGAACGCAGCATAAAGTTAATCGGCTCAATTTCAAGAATCCGAATATATCTCCCATCGGTCGTTTCAATAATACCGTGCTGGAGACTTTTAACTGGAATGAAGTCCTGAACGAACTCCAGCTTTTCCGGTTTTTTTGCCTTTTTTCTTTGCTTTGCCACCTTTTTTCTTTTTTCGGAGCTGTTTTGGATCATATCTGTATCCCACCCTTCTGTAATGTAGTTTTCTCCTGCTCGCAAAATATCGGATGATGTGTCCGATATACTGAAACAGCGAATCGCCGTCAATCCCCATCATGGAAAGAACCGCAAGAGGTAAAAGTGTAAGAGTCATGACAACAATGCGAATCGTTCCGGACATGGGAATCAGCACCAGTTCCGGATATCCCAAAATAATTAACAATATCCCTGTTTCTACTGCATTTCTCGGCTCCAGCATTCCGCCAAAAATCTTGCCGGAATCTGTGTAATTTGCCGGTATAGCATAAATATTACTGTACTCTTTTTCATCCAAGATTTCTCACCTGCCTATCCTGTAAATTGTAGCTGTTGTCTTGTATCTGCCCAAACGTAATGCTTCGTTATGATCCGGCACAAAAATATCCACACGATGGATATCATTCTCAATGCCGGAACCACCGCGATCTTCTACGGTATACATGGTTCCGTTTATCATAATCTGCGTGCCAAACGGATAATGGCTTGACATTGCAACCATGCCGCGAGCCACCTTTTTACCACTGGCAGTAATCCCGTCTGCGTTGCTTCCGCAGCATTTTGCACATGCACAGTAATGGGTAACATCTACTTCTAAAGTAGAAATCGGTGTTCCTGAAACCTCACCGGATACCGGCGCATCAAAATCCACATTGACAGGCCGACGTAAAGAAAGCGATGCTTCGTAACTGGGCGTATTCAGGATTACACCCTGTCCGCCAGAAGAATGCACCCACATCCGTTCTCCGCTCTCACCGTACCCGGCAAAAATCAGTACATGGTTCCATCCGTTTCCATCAGATTCTGCTAAAAATCCTAAATCACCGGGAAGCAGCTCACTTGCTGATACCCCAACGGTATTTGGATACTGTCCGGACGTACCTGCTCCGATATCTACACCCACAGCTGTATTAAATACCCATGTGCTGAAGCCTGAACAATCAAGCCCATAAGGGCGTATTGTGCCTGTTGTAGAAGACCCTGCAGCTGTTACCAGCCTTGGCGTATTCCATTCATCGTTCCAACCGGGTGCCGACTTACCACCCCAAAAATATGGAACCTTGCCCACAAGGGACAGGGCGGTGCTGAGGATATGCTTTCTTGTCGCATTACAATTCTGTCGGTTCACAAAAGCAATCAGCTCGGCATCCGTCAGAGGAACCGTCTGTCCACTGCCTACAGAACCATACAGCGTCCGTTTTAACGCATTCGCCATGTTCTGAATCACCTCGCCATAAGTGAGGTTAAACTGATCATATTTTGCATTCAGGTCAATGCCAAACGCTTTGGAAATCACTGTATTGTCAAACGGATGAATGGTACACTCCAGATATTTGATAATCTCAGTACCAGGGCTCAGGGTTTCCTGCCCGTTTGCCACATAATAACTTGCTGTGGTTGTGCCTGTAATCTTCCCACCGGAATAAACAGGGATATCCACCGCTACCTCTTTATAGGCATCCACCGTGACAGCCGTATCACTGCTATGTGCTTCATCCGGGAGATAGTAAGTTTTTGATGCTGTCTCATACCGGTATTGGGGTGTGCCGTTAATCGTACCTGTCTGCACCTTGTTTGTAATCACAGTGAGCGTTACTGATTTATAGGTGTAATAGGAAACAGGAATGGTTATCTCTTTTTCCTTTTCTTCTGCTGTAACGGGAAACATATCTCCAGCACAGCCTCTGAGCTTTGATACCATATCGTCCTTGCCAGTGTTTTGCTGTTGCATGGACGCTGAATAAGCCGCCAGTATGTAACAGACATCATATCCGGCGGAACTCTGTGCATAATTGACCAACGCATCCATTGAAAGATCGTAATCATATCCACCGTCTGTAATCAACTTATCCGCATAGGCAAGCGATTGGTTATATCCTTCATCTACCACATCGGAAACAGCACCTGACATCTCCGTATAGGCTGACATCAGAGTTGCGCCTTCCGCCGGCTGCGTACCATCCAGCCCAAAAATACTGTTTGATACAATCGTCGGCAAGGAAACAATCATGGTAATCAGGAACAACAGAAACAAACAGATACATATCAGTATCTTGAAAAGAGTATGGCGCATTGCCCATGCCGCAGACAGGATAGCGCCCCACGGACCACCAGCCGCAGTACCGGCAGCGATTTCTGCAGCTGCCTTTCCGCCCTCCACACTGGCTTTTACAGTAGCAGCGGCCGCATTAGCTGTAGCCTCTGCACCCTTTACTGCCGTTTGCTTTGCTGCTTCCTGTCCTGCCTGCTTCGCCGCTTTTGCCATTTGTCCGGCGGCCTGTCCATAATCATCAGAACCATCACCGATTTGCTGTTTCTCTGGCTCAGCCATGCAATCCACCTCCTTATATCAAGCTGCTGCAAGAGCAGCGTTATTTCAACATAAAAAATGCAAAACAGCCGAACCAGTATCTTTCTCTGATTCGGCTGCCTGCACTTATTTTACCGTTTCCGCCTTGGCGGCTTAATTTCCCCTTTGCTGCGGGGCTTTGGCTCTCCATAGCGTGATGGCGTATTCTTATAACGAACAGTTTCCACAGATACTGTGCGTACACTGTCACCATCATAAACCGGTTTTCCATCCTGATAAACCGGTTTGCGTTCCACAGCGGCTTCGCCGCGAATAGCGAACCACTGCCCTCCGCGGGCATCTTCAAACACCTGATAGTCCCCTCGGGGAGCCGCATACTGAGATGTATCATAGAACATGGTTCCCGATCCATTTTCATGGCGAACCTCAAAATGACCATCCATACGTCCGGATCCATCCACAGAGGATACCTGTTGTTCATATCCTGGCATAAATGCCTGGAACTGTGCCTGGTTATATGCAAAAGCAGCCTCGCCCTGTTCAAATACAGGCGCTTCAGCGTGTTGCTGCATAGCATACCAGTCTACACCGTTTGCCGACTGCATAATCGTATGTGGTGCATCCGGCTCATCATAGTAAGCGCTGTTGTACCACATGGTATTGCCAGAATCGGAACTTGCTTCGATTACGCCATCGCCAACCGTCCTGAGGGTCGTTCCTTCGGAAGCGTCTGGGAAAGTCGCTGCAACCTGTGCCGCTTCTGACGGACTTCCCATAAATGCCGGCGCATCATAAAACGCACCTGCTCCGGCTCCGCTTGCCATCTGATACCACTGGCTTCCATCGGAAGCTGTAACAACAGAATGCGGTGCATCCGGTTTCTCAAACTGTGATGCGTTATACATTTCAAGCGCTGTACTCTTTCCATCTGCGCCAATTGAAGTTGTACTGATCTGACCACCTGTAATCTGGGTATCTTTCAGCTGCTGACCCTGCATCTGAGGCATATAGTTGCCAAGGCTTCTGTCTGCAATGTCACCGGCAATCGTTCCGGAAACACCAGGATTTCTTGAAGCTACAGAAGAAATGGAGTCACCTGTAAGCGTGGCACCGTTGCGTGCCGCCATGCCACCAAAGGCACGACCGACAAAACCGATGCTGCCGCCGGCACCCATACGGCTTCCGCCATCCACAACCGCATCACGGACAAAGGAATTTGGCTTGAAGCGTGATGCGAACCCGGAAGCAAATCCGCTTGCAGCTGCACCCGTTCCGGTTGCAGTGCTTGTACTATGGAACATACTGCCCGCATTTCTCACACCGCCTCCAACACCGCTGATCACCCTCGCTGCCATCATAAGCTCCATGCCCATACTGGAACCAGTCTGGGCTACATTCAGCCCCATGGCCGCCAGATAGGAGTCAAATTTCTGTGCCGTTTTTAAAAAAGCCAATGCACAGAACAGCCAGAGAAAAATGCTTCCCTGACCTGTGGAAAGAGCACCGCCGTTTCCGATATACTGTCCCATGGAACTATTAAAGCCCCTGAGGAACCATACATTCATCACCAACAGCAAAAGCTGTGATCCCACCATACGGCACCAACTCTTGAAAACCGGCGCTGTTGTTTTGGAAGCACCCATGGAAAAAGCCAGAGGGGAGGTGTAACAGAGCACGCCAACCACAATATAGCGTTCAACGGTTTCCAGTAACAACTTAAAATAATTCCAGCCAAGAGCGATCTCTAAAATAATGAGAAGCAGCAGCCCTACCACTGATACGATGGCTACAATGGTTGTCAAACCATTAGACAGTGCCTGTTCCACACCCGCAAAAGTAAAATCCTCTGCCGACATGGTAATCTCCATCAAAGCCGTATATGGCGCTCGGGCGATATCCAGCACAATCATAAAAATCGGCTTTGCATAGCCGATCAATAGAGCAAAAATAGAACCTCTTGCCAAAAGCACCCACGGATTTTCTGCCTCCGTGATTGGTCCTCCAAAGACACGGAAAAGCTGCCATACCGTTACAAGGAACAGAATCGCCCATGCTGTGTATTGCATGACTGTAAATGCCTTAGACACAAACGGAAAATATTCTTCCATCGCTGTCATATCTGTTCCCAGCGCCTGAAGGAACAGACCGGATACTGCATCCATCATTTGTGAAACAATGCTGCTGATCCACGTAACGATTCCTTCAAAAATCCAATCAAGCATCTATATCACCTCCTCCATCTGCTTTCTCTTTTTTGTTTATCCTGTGTAATTGCCACCAGCAATAAGGGGCTGCAGATAGGCGACGATGAACCCCAGGGAATTGAGGACAATCCACGTCACTACAATTCGTTTAAGCCATGACGTTGCCTCATCGACTGCGCGCTGGTTTCTGGAAATCATCCTGACAATCAATGCGATGGCCGCCGCTGTAACCGCCACAATCGTGCTGATTCCAACCAGCTGGCCGTAAACATCCTTCATGATTGTCGAAAAACGGTTCCAGATTGTGTCAGCCATAACAGGCTGCAGCGAAATAAGCATTGCAGACGCCATACTGACCAACGACCAGTAGGCTGTCTTCATACGCCCTCCGCCTCTTTTGATTTGTTTAACCATGCCGAGTACCTCCTTTTTTGATTTTAGGCAATAAAAAATGCCGCTTCTCAAAGCATTTCAGCTTTAGAAACGGCATCTTTGTCTGCCCAATCCCAGTTTGGGATGATACAAGTATAGCACGGCTTTATTCCCCTGTCATCGGCAGAACTTATGCCATTTTTGTGCCAATTTATTCACCCTGAATTTGTCATTCCAAATGTTCAAAAAGCGTCAGAAGCTCCAGCCATACATCCACATCCTCACTTGGAGCTGACCACAGGCGAATGGAAAGAATGGAGATTGCCTGCTCACGAAGCCTGTAATAGTGCCTCTGTGACAAGTCCAGCCGAAACAGAATCTCCTCCAGTTTCAGCTTTTCTGGTGCCAGATAGGCCGTATAGATCAGCTGATACAACTTTTCGCCCCGTGTCGGCTCCTTGCGGAGAACTGCCATCGCTTCGTTAAACCGATCCAGAAGCAATCTTGACCTTGCCGCTGCCTCCAGACGGCTCTCCATCCGTTTGTTCCCAATAGCCATCTCCAGATCCAGCCTGTCCACCATTCGGTCAAAGCTTTCAAACGGGGCCTCCAGCTCCTGCAAAATCTCCTCTGGGTAACAACTAAACACCCAGACCATCTTCCGGTAATTCTTGAGGAGCATCTGGGTATTGTGATAAGCATTTCGCTTTTTCTCCTTTTGAGCAGCACGCACTTTCTCATCATCAATTTTTTGGTCTCCAAGAATCCCTCGCTTTGTAAGAAGGGAAATAAATGCGTCTGACTGCGCTAATATCCTGTTTTCCTGTTGTTCATACAACTTTTTTTCATCCTGCTTGCTCATATGTAAAATACTCCTTTGCTATTTTCGTGATATCCACCGGCTCACATGGCCCGCGGATTTTACTCGTTTCTATCACTGCCTGTGTTATATAACCTTTACCTTGGCAGTCATATCCACAATTCTTACAATTCCTACACGGAGAAAGATACGCGCGTATTATAGGGTCTGAAAGTGCAACGCGATTTTCAGCGTTCTGTGTGTCTGCATCTGGCAGGTTGCTTCTGGTCAGTCTGCGGCTGTACCATGTGATGAGCTTGTTCATATGCTCATGGTCTGAACCCGTTTTATGCGTACCTGCGCCATAAATGCGTATTTCATCAAGAATACGTTGTATTTCCTCCTGGTTTGGAACTGAAACCTCTGATCCTGTCGGATACAATTTATTAAAAATGAGACAGCCATAGGAACCTGGAAGACCATATAGCGCAAAGACATCCCCATACTTTTTCATGAATCTCCATACTTTCGTCTTTTCCCAACCCCAACGCTGTCCCAAGGTTTCCAACGTGAGTAAGGCTCCGTATTTTCCATACTGGATGACCGGAGCCATAAAAGAAAACGCATTGTTCGGATCTTCATACACGGAATGGCACCAGAGATCCATCCAAGCGTCAGCTTCTTCAAAGATATATTGTTTTTCCGCAAGGCGTTCTGTGATATTGCGAGGAAGGCAGAGAAAACCATATCCATCCGTTGCATAAACAGCACCCTGCATACATTCTTCTCCGGAACATTTCACTACCCAGTCTGTTATCTGATAGGTCAGCTTTTTCGTATTAGAGTCAAGCGTATACTGTACATAGCCTAAGCCAGACAGTGTCTGAAGCGCCTCCAGAGCTTTCTGACGGCTTTTTAGGCCGAGAATACTCTTTAGCCCTACAACGCCTCCTGACCACATCCCGGGGCTTACAGCGTTTATATGCCCGCAGTAGAGGGCTTGTCCCTTGCGAAATGCTGCACGGGATGCCAGACGCGCCCATGCACCCATAATCCCCTTTCCCTCAGGAAGATAATTTCTGGGCAGCTTTACCCACTGGTATTTCATCAAACATTTCACTTAGGTTCCCTCCTTTCATAATTATGGGCATAAAAATAGGGCGGTTCCTGTTAAAGAAACCGCCCGGCGATATAATTTAATTAAATCCTTACAATTAATCCTTCAAGCCTGTCCGTCTTAATCCCAGTTAAATACCAACCATTCCCCATTTCAATTCTGGCAGGCCTCCAGTCTCCATTGATAAAGACATCCATACGCTCCCCACACTGAAGACCTCCATAATAATCCTCCAAATCAAATCGAATGTCCATTCGCCCAGTCTGGGCATCTAAAGTTAATGCTCCTTGTCTCATATCATTATCCTCACTTTTCATACTTTCATCTTGCTCAGACGCATCATCTTTGCGCCTCAAGATTCTAAGATACTCTTCAAAAATATCTCGCCGTATTAAAACCCGCTTTCCAATCTTATACACCGCACCTGCTTCATGGGCCAACCTTGTAAAGACTTTCAGACCCGGTCCGTAATAATCAGCG
>ERZ773118.1359-NODE-1359-length-13907-cov-3.38738_pt1 | contig 13907 bp, 11 predicted proteins | sample MGYA00580562_ERZ773118 | MGnify/ENA primary metagenome ERZ773118 (study PRJEB29015, sample SAMEA2737878) | human gut metagenome | biome: human gut; feature: human-associated habitat; material: faeces | place: China | collected 2012 ... | reverse complement strand
TCCATCCGTATGGAGCCCTATGCCGATGTAGTGGGCCGGATGGGGGTACGGGCGGTCATCGGAAAGGGCGGCATGGACGCCGATACCCTGCGGGCCTGCGGCCAGTACGGATACGTGTACCTCCAGGCGGCCCCCGGCTGCGCGGCCAAGCTGGCCCAGGGCATTGAGCGCATTAACGATGTGACTTGGTTTGAGCTGGGCATGCCAGAGGCCGTGTGGGACCTCCAGGCCAATGAGTTCGGCCCCCTGGTGGTGGGCATGGACACCCACGGGCAGAGCATCTACAAAAATCTGAAAGAGGCCGCGCTGCACAAGATCGACGAGGCCTATCCCGCCTGAGGGCGGACGAAAGGAGACGCGAGACAGGATGGACTACCGGATGGAACGGGACTCAATGGGGGAGATGGAGGTCCCTGCGGACCGCTACTGGGGTGCGCAGACCCAGCGGAGCTATCAGAACTTCCAGATCGGCACGGAGAAGATGCCGGAGGAGATTGTGCGGGCCTTCGGGATTCTGAAGAAGGCGGCGGCGCTGGCCAACCACAGGCTGGGGAAGCTGGACGATGAAAGGCTGGGCCTGATCAGCCGGGCCTGCGACGAGGTGGTGGCGGGGAAGCTGGACGGGCACTTCCCGCTGGTGGTGTGGCAGACGGGCAGCGGCACCCAGTCCAACATGAACGTGAACGAGGTGGTGGCCAACCGGGGCAACGAGCTGGCGGGGAAGAAGCTGCTCCACCCCAACGACCACGTAAACATGTCCCAGAGCTCCAACGACACCTTCCCCACGGCCATGCACATTGCGGCGGCGGTGGCGCTGGAGGACAAGCTGCTGCCGGCCATTGACGGGCTGGTGGAGACCTTCCGCCGGCTGGAGGGGGAGAACGGGGACGTGGTGAAGAGCGGGCGGACCCACCTGCAGGACGCGGTGCCCATTACCCTGGCCCAGGAGATCAGCGGCTGGCGGACCAGCCTGGAGAAGGACAGGGCGATGGTGGAGCTGGCGCTGCCCGGCCTGCGGGAGCTGGCCCTGGGTGGGACCGCCGTGGGCACCGGGCTCAACGCCCCCAAAGGCTTTGACACGGCCGTGGCCGAGGCGGTATCGGAGCTGACGGGCAAGGCCTTTGTCACGGCCCCCAACAAGTTCCACGCCCTCACCAGCAAGGACGAGCTGGTGTTCGCCCACGGGGCGCTCAAGGCCCTGGCGGCGGATCTGATGAAAATCGCCAACGACGTGCGCTGGCTGGCCTCCGGCCCCCGGTGCGGCCTGGGGGAGATCCAGATCCCGGAGAACGAGCCAGGCTCCTCCATCATGCCCGGCAAGGTCAACCCCACCCAGTGCGAGGCGGTAACCATGGTGGCGGTACAGGTGATGGGCAACGACGTGGCGGTGGGCCTGGCGGCCTCCCAGGGCAACTTCGAGCTGAACGTGTTCATGCCGGTGTGCATCTACAACTTCCTCCAGTCCGCGCGGCTGCTCACCGACTGCATCCGCTCCTTTAACGACCACTGCGCCGTGGGCATCACGGCCAACCGGGAGAAGTGCCGCCACAACCTGCACAACTCCCTCATGCTGGTCACCGCCCTCAACCCCTACATTGGCTATGACAACGCGGCCAAGACCGCCAAGAAGGCCCACGCCGAGCACATCTCTCTCAAGGAGGCCTGCGTCAGCCTGGGCTTCCTCACCGCCGAGCGGTTCGACGAGGTGTTCCACCCCGAAGAGATGGTCTGAGCGGGCCGCAGAAAGGAAGAAAAACGTACTATGGACGTCAATCAGGAATCCCTCAAGCTGCACGAGGAACTGCGGGGGAAGATCGAAGTGGTGGCCCGCAGGCACATCGAGACCCGGGACGACCTGTCCCTTCTGTATACCCCCGGCGTGGCCGAGCCCTGCCGGGAGATCGCCAAGGACTATGAGAAGTCCTTTACCCTCACCCGCCGGGGCAATCTGGTGGCGGTGATCACCGACGGCTCCGCGGTGCTGGGCCTGGGGGACATCGGCCCGGCCGCCGGTATGCCGGTGATGGAGGGCAAGTGCGCCCTCTTCAAGGAGTTCGGCGGGGTGGACGCCTTCCCCCTCTGTGTGGACACCAAGGACGTGGACAAGCTGGTGGAGACCATCGCCCTGATCTCCAAGAGCTTCGGCGGCATCAACCTGGAGGACATCGCCGCCCCCCGCTGCTTTGAGGTGGAGCGCCGCCTGAAGGAGGTGTGCGACATCCCCGTGTTCCACGACGACCAGCACGGCACCGCCATCGTGGTGGCCGCCGCCCTGCTCAACGCCATGCGGGTGACCGGCAAGCAGATGGGGCAGATGAAGATCGTCATCAACGGGGCCGGCGCCGCCGGCATCGCCATCGGCAAGCTGCTCATCTCCATGGGCTTCGGCAATATCGTCATGTGCGACATCAACGGCATCATCTGCGAGGGGGATGAGGGGCTCAACGCCGGACAGGAGGAGATCTCCCACATCTCCAACCGGGACCACGAGCACGGCGCCCTGGCCGACGCCCTGCGGGGGGCGGACGCCTTCGTGGGCGTGTCCCGGCCCAACCTGGTGACGGCGGAGATGGTGTCCACCATGAAGGACGGCATCGTGTTCGCCATGGCCAACCCCACCCCGGAGATCATGCCGGACGAGGCGAAGCGGGGCGGCGCGGCGGTGGTGGGCACCGGGCGCAGCGATTTTCCCAACCAGATCAACAACGTCATGGTCTTCCCCGGCATCTTCAAGGGCGCGCTGGCCGTGCGGGCCCGGGAGATCACCGAGGGGATGAAAATCCGCGCGGCCAGAGCCCTGGCCGCCCTGGTGACCGACGAGCAGCTCAGCGCCGACTACATCCTGCCCTCCGCCCTGGACAAGTCCGTGGCCGACACCGTGGCCCGCGCCGTCGCACAGGAGGCCAGGGAGCAGGGCATTGCACGGGCCTGAACACAAGATTTCAACAGGCTGGGCAGAGATGGAAACCAGTGTGTATTTCAGCGATACAAAGTTGGGGCAGCAATGGCCAGTGGGCGGGCAAGCCAGGCTTTTTTATCGGTCGGTAAAAAATGCAGGCGGATAATTGTTCTATATAAACAAATATTGTTTTGTAATAACGAAAAATGTTGACAAGGAAATGCGGTGGACCTATAATCAGAAGCAGAAAGAGACGTGATAGACAATGGAAGGGAAAGAAAAGAGAGGCGTAATTGTACAATCGGTCGCACGTGCCCTTACAATGATCTCCTGCTTCGCAAATGATACGGAACTAGGTATCTCTGAAATTGCAGAACGGATGGATCTATCCAAGAGTACGACATACGGACTGGTCAATACATTGACGGCTTTTGGATACTTGGAACAGACAGAGAACAAAAAATACCGCCTGGGTCTCAAGCTTTTTGAGCTGGGAAATCTTGTTCAGTCCCGCATGGATGTCCGCATGGAGGCGCGGCCCTATTGCCAGCTGCTGGCGGACAAATACCGAACCACGGTCCACCTGGCTACCCATTCTGAGGGAGAGATCATCTACATTGACAAAGTGGATAACAACAGCTCGGTTGTTGTCTACTCACAGATTGGGAAGCGGGCCCCCATGTATTGCACGGGCGTAGGCAAAGCGATTTTGGCCTTTCTGCCCGAGGAGTATATGGAAAAATATGTCCTGTCCAGGCCCCTGATAAAGATGACAGAGCATACCATTACGACAGGAGATGGGCTGCTGAAGGAGCTGGAGCAGGTACGGGAGCGGGGTTATGCGGTAGACGATGAAGAGATCGAGCCCGGCCTTCACTGTATCGCAGCTCCGATTTTCAATCACAAGCGCCAGCCTCAGATGGCGATTTCGATGTCCTTTCCATACGGAAGAATGTGGGATCTGGATTGGGAGCAGGCCGTTCGGGATGTCCTATATTATGCTAAGCAGACATCGGAGCGCCTCGGGTACATTAAATAACAAATAGCATGAATATTTTGAAGGGAACGAACGGTTCCCTTCAAAAATAGCTATCATTACGAACATGGTTCGGCAATAACGAAAAGGAGAGGGATATGAGAGATATCCGGGATGATCTTTTTCGGAGCATATACGGAAGACGGTTCCGGGCAGCTCTGACCGCAGAGCGCGCCGGCGTATTGGCCGGCACGGAAGCTGCAAAGGCCCAGGCGGATGAGCTGGGTATCGAACTGGAGCTCTGCAAGGCGGATGGAGAGGAACTGATGCACGGGGAGCGCATCGGCACTCTGGTTGCGGCGGCCAAGCAGGTGGCCCTGGCGGAGGAGCGCATGATCGGCGCCCTGGCGAAGGCAAGCGGGATTGCTACTGCGGCCCGTACAGCGGTCCTGATGGCGGATGGACGCGCCGAAATTGTGTCCGGCTCCTGGAAAAAGATGCCGCCACAAATCAAGGAGCTTGTACGCGGTGCTATTTTGACGGGTGGAGCCAACTGCCGGATTGCAGAGCAGCCGATGATCTATCTGGATAAAAACTATATTCGTATGTTGGGCTCCATCCCCCAGGCGTTGGCCGCCTGTGCATCTTTCCACGAGTATACAAAGGTGGTGCAGCTCCGGGGAGAGAGCGCCACGGTTGCCTGGGAGACGCAGGCTGCTGTCCGGGGAGGAGCTGATATCCTGATGGTGGATACCGGAGCGCGGGAGGATCTGGAATGCTGCCTGTCCGAACTGGCGGCTATGGGCTGTCGGGGACACATAAAAGTGGCATTTGCCGGCAATGTAAAGCTGACGGATATTCCGGAGCTGTCGGAGCGGGCCGACATCCTCTGCATTGGGAAAGAAATTGTAGATGCCCCGCTGCTGGACTGGAAGCTGGATGTGATGAGGGAGGAGTGTTGAAGCATGGGATTGAACCTGCTGGAAAAGACGGAGCTCTGGGTCAATGAAATTACACTGGCCAACGCCAATCTGAGCGATATGGCGGACGCGGTGGCGGAGCAGCTTGGCCTGGACAAGGGAAAGGTGATGGTAGTGGATGTGCGGCCCCGCCACATCACCTTTGACGTGCTGGAAAGGAATGTCCCGCAGGCTGGGATTATGGGAAAGGAGCGGGCAATTTTGTCGGCGCTGGCCGCCCTGCCCGGGGTGTGCCTGACAGATAAATCCTATATTCACTCCAACGGGATTCTGGGCCTCATCTGTGCGGATGTGGAGGAGCCTGAAGCCGTATTGGACAGAGTCTCCAATATGACGCGGGAAATTCAGGAAAAGGTGTCCAGGCGGGCAATTGTTTTTCCCACTGGATTTGAGCTGAAACAGGGGATGATTCAGGACACCAACACCCCGTTTCTCAAGCATGAGCTGGAAGAGCGGGGCTATTACGTAACAGTGGGGGAGGTTATGGAGGATAATGTGGAGGATGTGGTGGAGAAACTGGATGACGCATTGTCCCGGGGGTTTGGCCTGATTGTTACCACCGGCGGCGTAGGGGCGGAGGACAAGGACCACTCGGTAGAGGGGGTCTGCCGCATGGATCCCACGGCGGCAACCCCGTATATTGTAAAGTTTCAGCAGGGAACCGGCCGGCATGTGAAGGATGGCGTCCGCATCGGTGTGGGCGTAGTGGGGCCCAGCCGTATGGTAGCGCTGCCCGGGCCTCACGACGAGGTAATGTGCGCGGCTCCGGTTCTGCTCCGGGGCCTGGAGGAAAACTGGGATAAGGAGACTCTGGCGGACCGGCTGGCGGCGGCGCTGGCAGACAAGTGGAGGCGGAAAGGGATGGGGCAGCCTCACCATCACAACCGTGGACAGGAGAAAGGATGAAGAATATGGACCATAAACAGGCTGCGCAGATGCTGTGGGAGGCGGAGCAGGGGCGGTACCAGATTGACATGCTCACGCAGACCCATCCGGAGATGACGGTTGAGGATGCCTATGCCGTCCAGTTGGAGAATGTCCGCCGGCGGGAGGCCGCCGGGGAACGGGTGGTGGGCATGAAGATCGGCCTGACCAGCGTGGGAATGCAGCAGTTGCTCCATGTGCATGAGCCGGATTACGGCCACCTGTTTGAAAATATGCTGCTGCTGGAGCGGGAGCCCTGCTTGGTGTCAGGGCTGATCCAGCCCAAGGTGGAGGGCGAGCTGTCCTTCTGCCTGGGCAAGTCCCTCCAGGGGCCCGGGATCACCGTGGCGGATGTGTACGACGCCACCGAATGGGTGACCCCTTCCATTGAGATTGTGGATTCCCGCATTAAGGACTGGAAGATCAGGCTGCCCGACACCATAGCGGACAACGGCTCTTCCGCACGGTTTATGCTGGGGGGACGGATGATGCCCATTGGTGCGGTGGACATGCGCCTGACCGGCATGACCCTGGAGCAGAACGGGGTGCTGGTGTCGTCGGGTACCACGGCGGAGGTGTGGGGCAACCCAGCGGCCTCTGTGGCATGGCTGGCCAACAAGCTGGGGCAATTCGGCATTTCCCTCAAGGCGGGCTCCATCGTCATGGCAGGTGCGGTGACTGCGGCGGTCCCGGCCAAGGCGGGAGACGTGTTTACGGTCAGCTTCCAGGGGATGGGCAGCGTCACTGTGCGCTTTGTGGATGAACCGGGCCATTCCACGCCGTCGGGCGGCGTGTATGACAAATAGATGGAAAACCAGAAAAGGAGATCAGCATGGAGAGAGTCAAAGTTGGGATCATCGGGCCCGGCAATATTGGCACGGACCTAATGTACAAGGTAATGCGCAGCCGGAACCTGGAGATGAAGACCATGACGGGCATCGTGGAGTCGGAGGGAATCCGGCGGGCTGCGGGCCTGGGGTTTCAGACCTCCATCGAAGGCGTTGAGGCAGTGGCGAGGGACCCGGAAATCGGGATTGTCTTTGACGCTACGGGAGCCGCTGCACATATGAAGCACGCACCCATCCTCAGAGAGGCGGGCAAAATTGTGTTTGATATGACCCCTGCGGCGGTAGGCCCCTTTGTGGTGCCCTGTGTTAACCTGGACCATTTGCAGGAGCTGAATACGGACAACTACAACATGGTCACGTGCGGAGGCCAGGCCACGATTCCCATCGCTTACGCCATCAATCGGGCGGCGGACTCTGAGTATACGGAGATTGTAGCCTGTATCTCCTCCAAAAGCGCCGGCCCTGGCACACGGGCCAATATCGACGAGTTTACCCAGACCACCTCGAAAGCCCTCCATGTGGTGGGCGGAGCAGACCGCTCCAAGGCCATTATCGTCCTGAACCCGGCGGAGCCGCCCCTGATGATGTCCAACACGATCTACTCCATTGTGAAAAACCCGGACGAAAGGGCCATTGTGGAGTCGGTCAACCAGATCGTCAGGGAGGTACAGGCCTATGTGCCCGGCTATTCTCTGCGCGTACCGCCCATTGTAGATGGCAATAAGGTGACGGTGATTGTGCAGGTGGAGGGGGCTGGAGATTTTCTGCCCAAATACTCCGGAAACCTCGATATCATCAACGCTGCTGCGGTGGCCGCCGCGGAAAAGGTGGCCGCCAGGATGCGGAAGGAGGGCAAGTGAGCCATGAGTCTGGACAAGAACAGAAAAATACATATTGTGGATACTACCCTGCGGGACGGCAGCCACGCTGTGAGCCACAGCTACACGGTGGAGCAGGTGACCGCCATTGCCTCCGGGTTGGACAAGGTGGGAGTGGACATCATCGAACTCTCCCACGGAGATGGCCTGGCCGGCTCCTCCATCAATTACGGATTTTCCGCCACGCCGGAGATGGAGCTGATCCGGGCGGCCAGCCAGGTGGTCAGGCGCGCCAGGCTGGGCGTTTTGCTGCTGCCAGGCGTGGGGACCATTGAGGATCTGAAGGAGGCCAGGGCCAATGGGGCACAGGTCGTGCGTGTGGCTACCCATGTGACCGAAGCGGACATTGCCATCCAACATCTGAAGGCCGCCCGCGAGCTCGGCATGATGCCGGTAGGCTTTTTGATGATGGCCCATATGGCGCCTCCGGAAAAGATACTGGAACAGGCACAGATTTTTGTGGACGCAGGCGCTGAGTACGTCAACATTGCCGATTCCGCAGGCTATATGACCCCGGATGATGTGCGGGCAAGGATTTCTCTGCTGGTGGAGAAGCTGCCCATTCCTGTGGGCTTCCATGCCCACAACAATCTGGGGCTGGCGGTGGCCAACGCGCTGACTGCGGCGGAGTGCGGCGCGGATTACATTGATGTAACCTGCCGGGGGCTTGGCGCGGGCGCCGGGAATGCCCAGGCAGAGGTGGTGGCCGGGGTATTCCAGCGGCTGGGCTACTCGACCGGCCTGGACTTCTACAGCTATATGGATCTGGCGGAAAACGTGGTGGAGCCTATCATGCAGCGGCCGCAGATCATCAAGAGGGAGCCGCTCATGCTGGGCTATGCGGGCGTGTATTCCAGCTTTCTGCTGCATACCTACCGTGCCGCAGAAAAATTTCACCTGAATCCCCGGGACATTTTGGTGGAGCTGGGCAGACGCGGCATGGTAGGCGGCCAGGAGGACATGATTATCGACGTGGCCCATGCCCTCTCTCTGGCAAAAACAGAGTGCTGAATCTGTCGAAAGGACAGTGGCAAAATCGAATTGAAAAAGGAGAGACCAGCATATGAAGCGGGTAACCATCATGGCGCATGTGGATCCCGACATCTGCCGTGGATGCCGGGTCTGCGAAAAAGTCTGTCCCGTCTATGCCATTCATGTCACCCATCGGAAGGCGGCGGTGGAGGAACCCGACTGCCGGGGGTGTGCCAACTGTGCGGACCGATGCCCATTCCATGCGATTACCATGGTCAAGCGGGAAGAGCCCTTTACGGTTGGTGTGGATGTGAGCCGGTTTGATGCGGCGAAGATCCTCGCCCTGTGTGAAAAGGCCCACTTCCATCCACAGCAGGTTTTGTGCTATTGCGTCGGCGTCCGGGCGGAGGAAGTGGCCGCTGCCATTCTGGATGGAGCGGACACGCCGGAGGAAATCTCGTCCCGCACCGGAATCCGTACCGGTTGTACCATCGAGTGCATCCAGCCCATTCTACGTCTGCTGGAGGCCGCCGGCATCCAGCCCAAACCCAACCCGGACGGCTGGCAATGGTATGGAGAGACGGTCACCGCCTGGACCATGCCGGAGAAGGTCAAGCAGAAATATGCCAGCCGAGGCTTCTATTTTGACGAGGACCGGAAGCTGCTGGACCAGGTGGCCGCCACCAATCAGGAGATTTAGGAGAGGAGGTAATCCCATGTGCAACGAGAATTTGAAGCACGCCCCCATTATGCCCATTGCCGCTAAACCCTCCCAGTATGGTATTGATCCATCCCTGGTGAAAAGGCGCGTGGCCGAACTGCCCGGCATGTGTTCCCTCCGGTTGGCCGAACTGTTTCCAGAGCTGCCCCCGGTGATCTATCCGGGCGGGCAGGATGCACTGGACAAGCTTTACCAGGTGGCCATGGAGGAGCTGCGGAAGGTGGACATGAGCTTCATCAAGCCCGGCCAGTCGGTCAACATCCTGGCTTCTCACCACGGCTTCACCCTGCTGGGCGGCCAGCCCTACGCCATCCTGATCAAGGCCACCCGGGATGCCATCATCGAAAAGACCGGCTGTAGGGACGTGCGCCTGCGGGCCGGCGTGGGTATGCGCTTCCGGGAGACGGAGGAGTATATCAGGCGCTATCAGCTGGACGAGTACTTCGGCCCCGGCAAGACCAAGGGCGTGGCCCCTATTGATGAGGGCATCCCTATCGAGACGGAGGTGGGTACCCTCTACGGTATCAAGGCTGTCTACGACGCCGACTGGATTGTCCACTGCCACCACACCGATGTGCGGGAGGTCCACTTCCACCGGCAGGTGGACAAAGCGGTCAAGCCCTTCGGCATGTCCTATGCCCGCATCGAGACCCGCTCCACTTACCATCAGAACCTGGGCCCCCGGGCCGCCAACTTCACCGCCCGGGCCATCTTTGAGAGTCCCTTTGTCCAGAGCAAATTTGCCTTTGCGTCCTTCCTGAACGTGGGTCCCCATGGCGTCATCGGTGTAGATGCGGATAACGACCTCTATGCCGTCAACGACCGGGCCACCTTTGTTGGCTGCCAGCTTTATGGAAAGGTGATGACCCTATTCGGCAAGATTGACGAGTGCATCGCCGTACTGGACTTCCCCTGCCCGGTACCATACGTGTTCTCCGCCGGCGTCATCTACGCCAACTTCACTGGGGCCAACCAGGATCTCTACGACATGGAGGGCACCCCCCTGCCGCCCTATACCTGGTACACTGAGGCCTTTTACAAGAGAAACGGCAAGCCGATCCTGAACGATATCCCGCCGCTGAACCCGGCCATCAAGATGTGCGTGCACAACTACGCGTGGACCGGATACCCCTCCGCCTTTTTCTCCGACCACATTCCCACGGTGGTGGTGGGGCAGGAGCAGGCTGACCTGTTCGACATGGAGCCTATGAACATCGAGTATATGTCACACGCGGTGGTAGCCAAGACTACGGAGAGCGCCATGGACTTCGCCTATAAGACGACAGGCACGGATAAGGTGATCATTTTTGACGGTGCCATGGGCGGGCTGAACTGCTCAGAGTCCCTGGCGGATCTTCTCATCACAAAGGCGCCGGAGGTCAGCAAAGAGGTGGACGAAATTCTCATGCCCAAGTGGTTCCGCCAGCGGGGCGTGGATGTCTCCATTCTTAAGAGCCTGGCTCAAAAATGAGTAAGCAGACAACTCGGAACATGGAAAGGACATGGTACTCTGCTGTAGGAATGAGGGTTATAACGGCAACTGTCCAGGCACCTTTTAAAGGTGCAGAACAGTTGGGTGTCATCCTGCCGCTCCAGAGTCCCGGCCTGGTACAAAGTGTGTTACGTTGTAGTGTGCTGAGAGCACATTCCCTGTAACTGTGATCTGAAAATTGCCCATGATATGGGCTTGGCAGCCCATGGATCAGTAGATCTCCAAAAGGTATTTACCGCCTGCTGGAGAGGTACGGCCCAAACGCTACGGTGGCATATGTGCCTTATGGCCGCTGGACCGTACTGGATATTGAAGAGAAGAAAAGAGGGAAAACAGCATGGGTGCAGACACTACTGAAAAAAAGAGCGGTTTCCGACTGTTTGAAAAGGGATGCGGATTTAGAGCGGGAGCAAAGGACTTGCTCAAATATACCAACGGGTCGACCCTTTCCAGCGCGATTATTTCTACTATTTTTGGCTGCACAGGTCCTTGTCTCGTGACGATTGCGGCCTCCGAGGCGGCTGGCTTTACCACGGCAGAGACTGTGTCCTGGATTTTTGGAATATATGTTTTCGGCGGATTATTGGGGGCAATTATGTCGCTCTACTATAAGATGCCCATATCCGGAGCATTTTCCATACCAGGTGCCACATTGATGGGGACAGCACTGGCAGGCTATAGTTTTCAGGAGGCGGCTGGCGCATTTGTCATCGCTGGCGTGATTGTGTTGCTTTTAGGCGTGACGGGCTTAATAGGAAAAGTGATGCGCTGGCTTCCGCTGCCAATCGTTATGGGAATGATTGGCGGATGCATGCTCAAGTTTGGTACACAAATCGTAACGGGTATAAATACCTTGCCCATCGTATGCGGGTTGGCGGTGTTGGCATTTTTGTTGGTACCACGCATAATCAAAGGGTTCCCTGGAGTCTTGGCGGCTCTCGTGGTAGGGGTCATTGCGGCGATTGTCACAAACTCCTTTGCCGGTGAGGTAGGAGAACTGGTATATACTCCCCCTATGCTTGTTGTTCCGCAGTTTAACCCCAATTTGATTCTCTCATGCTCCCTGCCGCTTGCAGCCTTGGTAGTTGGAGCAGAAAACGCGCAGGCAATGGGCGTTTTAAAGGCCCAAGGCTACAATGTACCGGCCAATGCAATGACAGTAGCATCCGGTATCGGCGGTATCATTTCCGGCCTAGTGGGTGCGCACAATGCAAATATTGCAGGGCCTATGACCGCTATCTGCGCATCGGAGGAGGCTGGGCCCAAGGAGGGACGCTATGCAGCCTCTTTTTGGAATGGCGTCACATTCGCAGCGTTTGGGCTGGTGGGTTCTTTTACAATTGCATTTGTATCTTTTATTCCCTCTGAACTGGTTAACGTGCTGGCAGGTCTGGCCATGCTTAATGTACTGATTCAGGCATTCAATGAGGGATTCGGCACCTTGAAATACAAAACGGGAGCTTTCTTTGCGCTATGCGTTGGCGCCTCTGGCCTCTCATTTTTGGGGATTGGTTCAGCTTTCTGGGCACTGGTGGCGGGCGTGGTTGTCTCTGCAATATGTGACCGGAAAGACTTTAAGACGGATTCGGCGGTGGTTGAACAGGCCGGTTGAGCCTCAGGTATATCCATCTATAGGTATACTGGAGAAGGGACAGCATGCGGACACCACCAGTTGCTCTACAGAAACATCCGGCGGTAACGGCACTTTGAGGAGGAAAACGCCATATGAAACAGTATATTCCCTGCCGTATTGCAGCGCTTCAGGATAAGCTGAGGGAGCGTGGACTGGACGCTGCCCTGATCTATGACCGGGAAAATCTGATCTACTTCGCGGGGAGTTCGGATCTGGAGGGAGGAGTGCTTTGCGTTCCCTCAGACGGGACGGCGGAGCTGTTTTGTCTCTGGATGGAGGCGGAGCACATGCGCCGGGAGAGCGGCTTAAAGGTGACAGGCTACCTATTTCCGGCGGACACTCAAAGCACCATGGCGGCTAAATGGCTCCACAAGCTGGGATTGGAGCGGCCCCGTGTGGGATTTACACGCTATTTTATCAGCCTGAAGGACTACCAGTGCCTCCGGGAGGCCGTGCCGCAGATGAAGGTGGAGGATATTGCGGCGGTCTGCTACCAACTGCGCAGCATCAAGTGCCCGGAGGAGATTTGGCGCATCCGTGCGGCATCCAAAGCATTGAAGGCCGGAATGGATGCGGCACTATCAGTTGTCAGAGCGGGGATTTCGGAACGGGATGTGTTGGTTGAGGCGGAGTATGCAATGGGGAAGGCTGGAAGTCAGGGCTCCCCTTTCCGGATGCAGGTGCTGACCCATAGCCGACAGATGCAGAAGCATCCCTATGCCGGCGCTGCGTTGCTGGAGGATAACGCACCGGTGGTGATTCATTTGGGAGCGTCGGTGGAGGGCTACACCGCAAAAATGTGCCGTACGGTCTTTCTGGGTACGCCGCCGGAGGCATGTGTGGAGTTCTACCGGGTGCTCCGGAGGGCTCAGGAAACCGCAGTCGCCAGACTGCGCCCCGGCGTGACCTGCGGAGCGCTCTATCAGGCTGCTGCCGACTGTGTGGAGAAAGCCGGATACGGGGAACACTGGGTGATGGAACACATTGGCTACGGTGTGGGTATCCGGCAGTCAGAGTTCTATCCCATCATCGCAAAGGGAAGCGCGGTCCCCATTGAAAAAAACATGGTGGTTGACTTGCTCCTGCCCAGCATCTATGTCCCCAATATCGGCGGGCCCCGGCTGACGGATACAATCCTTGTAACGGCCCATGGCGCAGAGTATTTAACCGATTATAGCCGAGAAATTTGGTTCCGCTGAACGGGGCCTTGTATCCGGCTGTGAAGTACCGCGTGGGGAAGAGCCGATTACTGAAGAAAAATGCGCAATGTGATTAACGGGCTCTTGTATCGTTCCGCTGCTCCTTGATGCGCTGAATCGGCCTGCGGCGGTACGAATCAAACTGAAAGCCATTGAAATTAGGGCCGCGGCCGTCAACTGTGTTTCATAACCAAGGGAGTAGCGACCGATTCACCAAACGATAAACCCGCCAGAAACTACGGATTCTGGCGGGTTTCCCTTTTTAGCACGGCGATCAATCTGGTAAAGTGTACGAACTGAAGCTCTGTGCCGGAGCGGAACAGAGGGAACTTTAGGGCAGATGAATATTATACTGCTTAATTTTGCGGGAGATGGTGGAGACATT
>ERZ773118.1333-NODE-1333-length-14203-cov-3.35228_pt1 | contig 14203 bp, 20 predicted proteins | sample MGYA00580562_ERZ773118 | MGnify/ENA primary metagenome ERZ773118 (study PRJEB29015, sample SAMEA2737878) | human gut metagenome | biome: human gut; feature: human-associated habitat; material: faeces | place: China | collected 2012 ... | reverse complement strand
TGCAACAACAAATGCAACAACAAATGCAACAACAAATGCAACAACAAATGCAACAGCAAGTGCAGCAGCAAATGCATGAAGATGCAATAAATGCTGCTACAGGTATAGAGTTTGGTGGAGTTAATCCTGATATAAATCTTAATCCGGGGTTACAAAACCAGCTAAATGAATTAAATAACATTAATGATTTTGCTAGTTTTAATGATTTCAATAATCATATGTAAAAATAGTTAGACTATCGAAATAAACTACAGAACAAAAAAATGTTTGGCACAGTAGAACTCAAGCCACGATATCAAAAAAGAGAGGATTTAAAGTGTACCCTATAAATTAGGTACTAAAAATCCTCTCTTTTTAAATAATGATTTGATGCTCCGCTAATTAATTCTATCATATATAGATATTTGCCAATAATTGGGATTAATAACCACCATACCTTACTTTTATAATTAATAGCATCTAAATATGCATTATATCTATCATTAAATAGCAAGCCTACAAGACTGGCATAATACTTAGCCTCAAATCTTAGATAGAAGTAAAACGTAATAGGTAATAATATAAATATAAAGAAGCATAATGAACCAAATCCAAAATATATATTAGAAAATGATGAAATTCCTAATGTAATTCCCATATTTAAACATATGATGATAATTACAGTAATCAGTAAACAAAATGTCTTTATAAAAAACACCAAATAATAAAGAAAAATACTACTAAACATATTACATGATTCATTAAATGCATCACTAATTGATTTCATAGTAATTTCTTGTTTTTTTAATAAGAAATTAGTTAAAAAGACCTCTATATACGTTAACAATACTGAAATTATTAAAGATAAAATCACTCCAACTCCTAGAGGAATTATACATAGAACACCTAATAATAATGAAACAAAATATGAAAATAATAGTATTTTTATAAAATTACCAATATTATTTGTTAGTATATTCCAAGCATTGGAAAACCTTCCCATAAGACACCTCCAAAAAACATTGAATCTGTTGCCACAGCATTATATAAAATACCAATAAAATTACAATAAAAAAACTTCAAACATTTTAATTTTATAAAAAAAGACCTCTAGGGTCCAACATTTTATATGGTTGCGGAGGAGGGATTTGAACCCTCGACCTTAGGGTTATGAGCCCGACGAGCTACCAGACTGCTCTACTCCGCGATAATTAATAGACTTTACCTCAATTTGCTGCTCCTCGCTAACATTCCTTGCATATAGAAGGACTCTGTGACCCCCAACTACAGTATCGACTACAGAATTTGCAAAACTCATCTTTTTTCTCCGGGCTTATACTACTGTAGAACCTGAACCTAAGCCTTTTCATGCCGGAAGGTTCCCAATTCCTTTTTGGCGCGGATTGGTAAACCTTGCTCGTTCAGTCAAGTTATTAGCGGCAAAATTTATCTTGGAACCTGGCTATGTTATATTTCAATCGAATTTCAACAATGGGAATTACACCCACCATGTCGCACCAGTGCCTTGTCCCGTCGAAAGGATATTCGGCCATTGTCTATTATACGTATAACTATTAGCATGACCCATCGTCAACCACGAGGAGGTTGTTATACTATGACGACATGATATTGCAGTATTTCTACTTACTCAACTAATAAACATGTATTTTCAACAACCAGTTTGATGAAGCTGTACATAGAGGAGCTACCTTTATGCATTTCACCAACTCTTACGAGCTAGACTGGACGGGATTGATACCCGCAACATTTACTCACCATTCAGCATTTAGAATAATATACAACTTTATATCTAAGTTATCAAAAAACTGTCTTTTGAGCTATGTACGTGCTACTTATCTTATAACTATATTTCTACAGTTTCACGACAAACGGTTTGCTTTAGCATTCCCGAATTGTTTCAATTTCAGCTACGAAAAGGGGTCCACGGGTTATTCTCCACTGGAGCGTCTATTATCACCGCGATAAGTTCACTGTTTTTACATTCATATTAGTGATGCAACATGACTTCTTTTGATTCCATTTAGAATCTTCATTATGATTGTCACCAATCATAAAACACATCCAATCTACAGTATCCCATACATTGTCTATGACTTCCCATCAAGTTCATGGAGCGATGGCATTCGCTTTATTCACCATGATGCAATATCTAAAACAAAAGCATTAACGCTTATGTATATATATTATAGCATATACTACTCTTTTTGCAACACTTTTTTAAGAAAATCTTGCTTTTTTGTAAAAAAATGAAACTTTTATTGTTTCATTTCCATTTAATATAGTTTATAAATATAAATACGTAGATTTATCAAGCTTTATGCCCGCCGATTTGTTCATTTCTTTCTTTAGCTGTAGCCCCGTCTTGCAAATCCATAACTTTTAACACTGCATTTTTACCATATTTGTTTTTGATTTTTAAAATAGCTTTTTGTAGAGCCATTTCTTTCTTTAATTTTTCCTGTAACACTTTTTCTTGTTTATCTTTACTCTCATAATCAGTAAATAAATCTAACTGCTCATATGTCTTTTTAGTGTGCTGTGATATATCTGAAAAGTTAATTACATTACAAAATGTAATATTTAATTTGCGGATAAGCAAATTTTTTTTTACTATGCTATCAAATAATTCAGAAACATTATTTCGCAATATATCAGTGGAAGAAGTATGAAAATCCAGATTGACTGTTCCGTGAGAATGCATAGGAACCATTCTTCCGTAACTGTCTTTTTTTGTTTTTCCTGTATAATCACTACTTGATATATTTTCTCTGTCATATGATATATGCAAAACAACTTGCTTGGTAACTAGCTGTTTTTCCACTAAATCTAAAGATAAGGAATCTATCATCTCGCACAAAACTATTTTTGCTTGTTCGTATTTATATCCACGATGAAGTACTTGTCCAGTACTAATCGAATTTTTCATCGGCTTATACGCTTTTATCTCTGATATAGTGCATGGTTCATAGCCCCAGGCATGGTCAATTAATAATTCTGCATTTATTCCAAATTCATTATATAAAACATCCTCGTCTATTATAGACTGTCTCGCAATATCACCCATTGTAAATAAATTTAATTCGGTTAACCGTCTCTCGTAACCTTTTCCAATACGCCAAAAATCTGTTAATGGTTGATGGCTCCATAATTTCTTTCTATACATCATTTCATCCAAACCTGCAATTCTTGTGCCGTTTTTATCTGGAGATATATGTTTGGCCAATATATCCATTGCAACTTTAGCAAGATATAGATTAGTTCCAATCCCGGCTGTTGCAGTTATACCTGTTTCTTGGAAAACATCTAGTAAAATTTTTCTTACAAAATCATATGGTTTTAATTTTTCTTTTTTCAAATACGGGGTTATATCTAAAAATACCTCATCAATAGAATAGACATGAATATCTTCGAATGATACATGTTTTAAGTAAATTTCATAAATCCTTTTACTATATTCAATGTATAAACTCATTCTAGGAGTTGCCACAATATAATCTAGTTTAAGTTGGTTATTATTATTTAATTCGGCACTGTTAATTGACTTGGCTATAAAATCACGATTTTTATTCAGTCTTTGACGCTCTATGTTAATTTGTTTGATTTTATTTATTACTTCAAATAATCTTGGACGTCCAGGTATTCCATACTCTTTTAAAGCAGGGGAGACCGCTAAACATATTGTCTTATCAGTTCTGCTGTTGTCAGCAACAACTAGATTGTTTTTTAAAGGGTTCAACCCTCTTTCAATACATTCAACAGAGGCATAAAAAGACTTTAAATCGATTGCAGCATATATATGGTTCTTTAACATGGGAAATCTCCAATCTTTAGTTATACTAATATTATTCTACAATCAGATAAAAATATTACATAATAGGAGTAATTATTTGAAAACCAGAATATTACCTTTAAAAAAATTTAATAAAAAAAGTGAAGCTAATCTTCACTTTCCTTTTCCGGCATATAGCCATCATGAATCTTTTTAATTTTAGAATCAATTTTATTACAAGATGTAAATACTTCTTTATAGCATTTATCAAGTTTTTCAATAGTATTGTTTAATCCTTCAAGTCTTGTCATCATTCTTTGACTGTCATTATACATTGCTACAATTTCTTTTTCTAAACTTTTAATATGTTTATTTCGATTAAAATCTTTTGTGATATTGATTAAAGTAAATACAACACCTATTAAAGTAGTGGGGCAAGTTAATAAAACATGTTTATGATGCGCATACTCTATTAATTCTGAATATTTTGCACAAACTTCCATGTAAATTGCTTCACTAGGTATAAACATAACAGCATTTTCTATAGTTTCGCTGGTAATATATTTTTTAGAAATATCATTGATATGTTTTTTTATATCTTGTTTAAATGCTGATTCAAATTTCTTAATATCATTTTCTGCGCTTTCCACTGAATCAAGTTTCCTAAAATTCTCTAATGGGAATTTTGAATCAATTATTAATACCTTTTCTCCTGGTATTTTTAAAGCAACATCTCCAATGTATCCATTCTTCAAACTGTATTGAGTCTCAAAGATACTCTGATTGTCCCCAGCATACACACTTAATAAATTATTAAGCTGATATTCACCCCAGTTCCCTCTAGATTTTTTATTTACCATAATATCATTTAAGGCATTTATTCGTTGAGTTATGTTATTTGTCTGTTCTTTCTGGGTAATTGCAGAGTCTTTTATAACATCCAAGATAGTACCAATACGATTCAATGAAGCTACAGATTGACTTCCTTGTTTCACAGATTCAATGTAATTATCATTGATATTTTTTAGGGTATCTTCTTGGTGTTTTACATAGTATTCCATCTCATTTATTGTTTTCATACCAGCCGTTATTTTAGTAACCTTATTATTCTGTTTATAAACCATACTCAAAAGGACTATTACAACGATAATCAATACTAATAAAAGTCCAATAATTAATAATTCCATATTTTATCTCCTTTTGTGCGTTTTAATACACTCTTTATATCATATTAATAATTATACAACAACGAAATAATCTCCCACGGTGCCAAACCCATAGGAGATTAAAAATAATAGATACTTGCCAGTTTTTTTATAAGTTTGTAGAGACATCTTATATTAATTTTTATGGGGAGAGCTCAGTGTCTCCTAAACTTACATCTTTATTATAATATAAAAGACCCTAAATAAAAAAAACAGATACATATTTTAAATCCGAATTTTAGGCTTTTATTTGTTTTTTAATGGGCTTTAAAATTATATATTGGCTTAACTATGTCCAATACTTCAACCGAATCCGCTATATTTTCTAAAATATCATCAATTCCTTTATAAGCCATTGGGCTTTCATCAACCGTTGACTGACATACTGAAGAAGTATAGACACTTTTCATTGTATCTTCGAAGTCTTTTAGAGTTATAGAATCTTTAGCTGTTTTTCTGCTCATTAACCGCCCAGCTCCATGAGGACCAGAATAGTTATAATCTGGATTACCTTTACCAATTGCAATAATAGAGCCATCTCGCATATTAATTGGAATAATAACTTTTTCTCCTTGTTGCGCACTTATTGCGCCTTTTCGAAGAATGTTATCGTCTCCAATATAATTATGAATTGTTTCCCAACCGTAGCTTCTTATATCAATTTGATTATTTTCAAATCCAAATTCAAATTGATGGGCTTGATATTCATCAATCCAAACTGCACAATTTTTATATCCATTATCTTTTACAATAAAGTCTAAAATTCTTTGAACAATAATTCGCCTGTTTAGAGAAGCATAGCGATTACAAATTAAACAATCATGCAGATAGTCTTTCATATCTTGCCCCTCTAAATAACATAAATCATGAGCTAGAAGTTTTTTTTCAGTATTTTTTCTATCAAATTTTTCTAAAGCTTTTTGGATTTCTTGCTGTCTGCCTTGGTCTTTTAATTCTTTTACAAGTTCTTTTCTTAACGAATCTCTTTTTAACTTTGTATTATTACAATGTTCATCGGCGAGATTTTGATATATATCAGCCACCTGTTTTCCTAAATTTCTAGAGCCAGAGTGAACCACTAAATATCTTTTTCCATTATTTGATTCATTGATTTCCAAAAAATGATTACCTCCTCCAAGGCTTCCTAAAGATTTTTCGATATGTTCAATGTGTTTTAGTTTATCAAAGCACTTTAACTTATTGATAAAACAATAATTAATTTCTTTAGATTTTTCTTTATTAACTTCAAACCCGGCAGGAATATAATCATTAATGAATTTGTCTATCTTTTCTAAATCAAGTTTTAAACAATCTGGGATTTCAACTATTAACATACCGCAAGATATATCGACACCAACTAAAGAGGGCGACACTTTATCTTTTAATTTAATTGTTGTACCAATGGTTGCTCCTTTACCCGCATGAGTATCGGGCATAATGGCAATTTGGCAATCTTTTAACCATTTTTGATTGCACATTTCCGTGATTTGAGAAATACACTCGTTTTCAACGGTTGTAGCAAAAACTTTTGCTTTATTGTATTTTCCTTGTATTTCAAACATATTGTTCTCCTTTTTGTTTTTTTTGAAGCTTCTATTGCTATTTTATTCTAAAAAAGATTTTAATTCATTTAAGAGCCTCTTTTTTAAATACTGATGACATTGAGTACTTTTTTCTTCATTCAGCATTGATAATTTGAAATAATCATGTTTTTCCATAAATTTATTTGTAAAAATATCTTCAATGTTTAATTGCTCGTAAATTAAATCATAAGCATATGTTTTTCTGCAATATTCATCGTTGTCATCTCTATAATATTTAATATTTTCAATAGGAGCCATCTTAGCCAGTTGAACGAGGTTTTCAAATAGTGGTACACCATTCCATTCTGTATATTCGTAGTTTTGGTCTGTGAAATTTTGAAAGGTAATTGTTGTTGCGCCGTTTATATCGTATCCCACAACAGCTAATAGATTGAACTCTTTCCAATAGAGAAAAGTTTTTGTGAAAATATTTTCTATCCAAAGTTTTTCAAGATTATACAATCTCTTTTTACGATATTCCTCGATTGAAAAATAATTGGCATTATACATGCTTGCAGGGCAATATGGATAATTTTCATCAATAACTTTCTCAAAATTATCTAATTTATTTTTTGCAATTTGTTGAGCCTTTTTAAATACTTGGTTTGCCTTAATATCCGGGTAAAACGTTAGTGTTATACAATAAGACATGATAGTTTCTCCTTATCTGTTTCTAAAATATTAGTTTTAATTTTTTTCTCCGTATAAGTGTTAGTCGTAATGAAAACCAATCGCTAAGTTAATTCTGAATTACTTGATAAAACTGTGAAATCCATTCTCATCAACGCTTCCTAAATAATTGTCACTACTATTTTTTATATCAGTAAGATTGAATTCTGAGATTTGTTCAACTTTCCAATTATGAAATGGACCGCCCCTATGAAAGGAACAAGCAGCAAAAGAATATTTTCTTGAACATATATATAACTCACACCACGCTTCAGCATAATCTTCACAAATATTATCGGAGATAGGACCATTACCATAGCTAAGATTTTCTGCATCTACCATAATGTAACCTATCGGTTGAGCATCATGACGCCCCTCTGTCAAATCAGGATGTGCATATACACGAAAAAAACGACGTCCAAGAAGTCTTTTTTCATGTTTTTCTGCCTCTTTTTTATCCGTAAACAATGTTCCATCCACTGTCTCATAAATAATTGATTTAATTTCTTTCATATCATTTCATAATCTCCTTGTTTATTTTTTACCCTAATAGTGAAATCTGTTCATTACTAAAATTCTCCATACATGGACTGTCTGCTTTAATTTCATCAAGAAACTCGGGAGCTGTATCAATAGTATAGAAAAGTCGATGATAAGAATTCCCTTCATCATCTGATGAAATAAATATTTTTTTATCACCATTTCCTTTAATTATTTCTTCTAATAAATCTTGAGCAAGTTTATTTATATCTAGAGTAGAAGGGGCATCAATTGCATTTTTTTTGTGTTTTTTTAGTATATTACATACTTCAGTTAAAACTGATAGTTCATTAGTGTCAAAATTATTCTTCATAATTATTACTCCTTTATCGTTTATATCTTTCAGGTTTCCAAACATATTCCTTTAATCCTAATAAAATTAAACATTGTTCTACTTCCTTGTATGTAAGTCCATCGCGTACATAAGTTTTAACAAGCCTATGTACTAAATTTCCCATATCCGAGTCGTCATCTAGTATTATTATATTGTCAATATCTATTCCTTTGTTTTTGCAATAAGCTTCTATTTCATCACCACGACAATTCATTTTCTCCGTTGATAGAACATCTTCAAATCCCAAGTTATAATTTTTTAGGTATGTTCTTAGTCTATACAAAGCTTTTGGCGAATATCTCCAAGACGAAGATACTACAACTATAGGCGTGTATTTCACACCCATCGTTGTAAGTAAATCTTTTAATCTAATTACGTTTTCTTTACTGAGATTATAAATAGATTTTGATGTTTTACTTGAAGCTTCGTTATTTAGTACACCATCGACATCTAAAAATATGTATTTTTTTTCCAAATCAAAATGCGCCTCCTTATTTTTTACTATATACTTTAGTTCTATTTCATGAAAACTAACCAGTGTGTTTTTGACCGTTTATTTCCAAATAACGGAGTTCTGTCAAAACAAGTCAAGATTTCTTTTAACTTTATTTGGTCCTCGTTCCATTTAAATATCAATATTCCATCTTTCTTTAAAACTCTCATGCACTCATTAAACCCTTTTGAAATATCATTTTTCCAATTATTGGCGTCTAATTTGCCATATTTTTTTGCTAGCCATGAATTTTCTCCAACCCGAAAAAGATGTGGTGGGTCAAAAATCACAAGATTAAATGTTTCATTCGCAAAAGGTATATCACGAAAGTCTGCTATAATATCTGGAGCAACAGTTAAGTTTCTTCCATCGCAAAGAACCTCATTGGCATTTCGATTGTCCATGTATATAGTGTTCTTGTTATTTTTATCAAACCAGAACATTTTCGCTCCGCAACAAACATCTAAAATTTTTTTACCTGTCATATATCTTTTTAATCCTCTACTTTTAATTTTTGTATGTAATCATATTTAGTTCCTAGTATCATTTTTCTAACTCTTTCCAATGTTTGAATTGACTGCTCAATAGAACTCCAGTCTTGCCTTTTTTTAGTTACTAGAAGAGTTTCAATAGACAAGTCAATTGTTGTAATAATAGTTGATTCAAACTTATTGTTGATGGCTTCGGATACGACCTTTGCATCGCCATACAACTCTTTAATCTGATTATTCAAAATATATTCTTTGATTTTTTCGAAAGCCTCAAATTCATTATTTTTATCTAAAATCATAATTTTAATTTCCTTTCATTATAATTTTTTAAACCTGTTTTCCGCCTCTTTCCAGAGACTTTGTATATACTTACTTCTATCATTCAACCATTCAATTACTTCTTCATACTCATCAGGTGCTATATACTCGATTTTAACTTCACTTGTATTTCCAATACGTTGTGAAAAAATGTATAAGTCCATCCCATAAGCATTATTTTTTTCAAAAATATCATAACGTATTACAAAGTTAAATGTGTCATACCAATCCCACTCTGTAGCTCCAAAAGGTAAAAGTTGCTTTTTCCAATCTTGCCAGCTTTTGTAAGAGTCATATGAATCTGCTCCAACACATCCAGCATAATCATGTTCTGTTTTACATAATTTATATTTGTCCATAGATTTTCTCCTTTTAATCACGCTTAGCTCGCATTTTTTCTATCCATTGGAATATTTGGTCTACCGCCCATTGAGGTATTGCTTTGTTTCTTTTATACGTATTCTCAATTTCCCAACATCCAAAATCATCTTTAGTCTGATTAAGTGATAGCACTGCTCTATATTTTCTTATTAATTCGTCATTAATATATAAGTCAAAAGAGAGTTTTAAATATGTTCTAAAAATATTCGAAACATCATATTTATGCGTTTTGGCGTGTATGTTACGTAATTCGATATTTTTATTTATTTTAATGTAATTATTCCAGTGCCATGGATAATCATAATAAGAGTCATAATATCCATCATATTGGCGCCATAAATATATGTGATAATTTCTTTTATTCAGCAAATGAATTGTTACCGCACTTGCAAATCTGTTTCTATTTATTATTTGTTGTTTTGTCATAATATTTCCTTTGCTTTAACATACTATTGTTTACTTTTGAGTAATCAGTTTTTTATAAGTATCTTCATAAATATAATTACATAAAAACAAATATACATATAGAAATATACTAGCGATAAAATCATTGACAATTATATTCATTTATTTAATCTCCTTATCAATCCTTACAAGTTGTACATCCATTTTTACTCCATATTTATTTGCCATTCTAAGTATATTTTCGGTTCCTTTAGATTTTCCATCCCAAAATGCAATTACCATATCCGCAACTTGAGCCATTTGGTCATTACGAATTGGTCCAGCTGCTTTACCATATTTTTTCCAATCTGCGGGGAATCTCTCAATTTCTAAATTATGTTCTTTTGCAAATCTTTCACCTAATGAGTCAGCGCCCGCTGCTCCACCTGATACAATCACAAGTCTACTGCCCAAGACTTCTAGTTCAATTTCTAATCTTTTTTTTACCTTTTCATAATCAGTAAAATTGCGACATCCTGCTACTACTATTCTAAATTGACTATCCATTCTATAAACTCCTTTCTTAAATAATCGTATATTTAACTATTGAATTATATCATATATTATTTATTAAACATATATCATATCTAATCTTTATATGAAATAAATTTTGCTATTGGTATTTTCATTTGCGGTTAGCTGTATTTTCAAAGTATATAAAAAATATCCTCTTCAAATATAGAAGGGGATATTTTATTGATTTTGAGGGTTTGTTTTTAATTGGATTCTATTAGTTTTTTTGCTGTATCTTCGTGGGGATATCAGATATTTGCTGCACCAATTATTGCTTTTTGAATTTTTTGTTTATCTTCATCTGAAATGATTTTAATTTCTGTATATTCGGTTACTTAATTTTTATTGCTGCTATAATAATCCCAAATATAATCAAAATTATTAGCAGAATAAATTGTATATGTCCTGTGAAGAAATTATCAGTTACTAACGTTAGCATCGTCATATCTAATCCCATAATTTTGCTCTTTGAACAGTTTATATTTTATTTGTCCTTGTCTCACCTTCTACAGATGAGTGAGCAAGAAAAAAGCAGGGTGGGGGCTTGTACCACCTTGCTTTTTTGCAGATTATTCTATGTTTCATATCAAAAATAAAAAAGCAATCCTAAGATTGCTTATAAGTGAATTTATAATCGACTAGCCTCAATACTAAATTCCTCAAAACTGTTCACAAATTTATATGGCTCATACTCACCGTACGCAGTAGGTCTGGTAATTGCTACGATTTGAATATCATATCCTAATTTTTTTTGTAAATCTGTCGCAAAATCAGCTAATTCTTTACCACGTTTTGCTTTTAATGCAACACAACCCGATTTCTTAAATCTTTTTGCAATGATATAACACATCTTCTAGCACCTCCTCCAGCTCTTCAGCTGATTTAATTTTACCATTTTCATAATACTTACGCAACAATTGTCCACAAGAACTATCATATCCGCGTTTATAAAACTTATCGTGCAACCAGTCATTTAATTGCCTATCATAATACGTGTTAAATTGTATTTCTATCGGGTAGTGATGATTATCCCTCTGATAATAAACATGTATCCCCCTATAACCATCGTCATTAGATTTACCCCTGGACATATCAACAACTCTTATTTTATCCTCTTTCTCTAACTCTAGAACTTCATCATAGGATTTACATATAACTCGAAAGCCAAGAATATCATTAAATACTCTATTGTATGTTGCATTTGGATAATAACGCTCAAATTTCATTTTTGCTGACGAGACACTCTTTATTCGTGAATCCAATGGTAAATCATCAATTATCTCTAATGAAAAATACCAATTATTAATTAACTCAATTTCTTTCAATACTTCTTCTTTACTAAAATGAGACAATGTTCTTTTAAAGCTCATTCCTAATTTTGATTCATATGACAATGATTCAAGAATTTCAATATTAAGTCCTATTTTATCAAGTATATACATAAATAATTCACCTCACATAGTTTATCTCTTAATTGCTGATAATCAAACTTATTACAGATATTTTTTTATAATATATACGCCGTAAAACCACATGCCTTTAGGCGTGTGGATATAAGGCGTTCATACTATCCTTGGTTTTGAATATATTTTTCTATAACATTTTGAGATGCTTGACCTATACTACATGCAAAATATCCGTTTGACCAAAGTTTTCTATGTTTCCAATATTGTTTTGACAAAAAGTCTTCATGATATTTCCACATTTGATATGTACTATATTGTTTGAGTTGTTTTACTATATCCGAAACTGATGTATTTGGACAATACTCAAGTAATATATGTACATGGTCTTGGTCAGTTTCCATCTGTATGACTATATAATTGAACTTTTTAGATATGGCATACAGAAACTTCTTTACATCACAAACGCGCACTTCATTATTAAAAACTCTTTTGCGATATTTAGTTACAAATATCAGGTGGACTTTCATGCTATATTTGAAGTGAGCACCACGGTTGTAGTCATCCATGTCGTCCTAGCCTCTATTCTTTTAAAATTAGCCATTTTTGGAGTCTTAAATCCTTTTGGCATATTTGAAAAGTCTGCTTTTTTGCCATTTATATCCATAAGAACTGCGTATCCAGTAGACATTCTACCTTTAATGAAATAATTCTTGCCCAAATAGCGAACCTTATCAAATTTTCTAAATCCATGAATCTTATTTGTAACAATCGGTTGTTTTGAACATATACCTTTTGTTTGTTGAAAATCACCATCTGAAATGCATTTCTTTTTATAAAGATTACTCTTTATTGTGAATCTGTTCCCTTGAGTTGCAATAGTACAAGCATCGTAATAATGTTCTTTATTTACACCAAGTTGTAACCGATTTGCTTTTGTTATATATCCAAAAGTTTCAATTGCATTTGGGTATAATCGAAAAAGTTGTTTGCGTATTGTGTTCATTTGTGTGGCAAATTTAAGGTTACCTTTAATTCTACCTTTCAATTTAGGATTAATTTTTCCACTATGTAAGTCTTTGTGACAAGTGTGGCATAGTGTAATAAGATTGCTTGCCTCGTCTGAACCACCTTTGCTACGAAATACAATATGATGAATTTCTAATTTACTGTCCTTATGTTTTCCTTTACAACATTGACATGTATAATTATCGCGATTAAGAACCATGGCTTTTGTGTTTTCGTATCCATAATTGGGACCTTTTTGATAACCCCAACGCCTTATTCTAGGGTTAGCAAGACTTGGATTTTTCATAAGATGTGTATCAAACTGCCCAGTTTCAAAAACCATTTGCGTAATAGGGAGGATAGATTTAATGCACTCTATCTCTTTTACATGACTATAAAGTTTACTTCTCATTGTTGGGCTAAATCTATCATTTTTAATTGAATTAGCTCGATTTAACCATCTTGCTTTTCTGTAACGGGTCTTACGATTTCGTCTATTTCTGCGATATTTAGCTCTCTGTGTCATTTTTTCTGTAATATCATTCCTAACTACCACTTCAGACATATATAAAATATCTCCATTGTCGTTGCTAACCGCAGTTCCAATGGTTCTACTTCCTGTATCGACTCCAAGAGTTAGATTTTGAAGATAGTTCGTTGTTTCATAATTTAATTTGATTGTAAATGGCTCGCGCTTCTTGACTTGTGCTTTACCTTGCTTAAGAAGCAGTCTTGCAATTACATTGCAACAAGACATCAAAGGGTTGCCATCTTTTGAAATTACATAAACCATAAATAAGTCTCCTTATAAATACTCTACCTAATGGTAGGTGATGCGTACTTTCCTATACTGTTACCATATAGCTGTTCCGTCCTCAACTCGACAATGATATAAAGGCTTTCTACATACATATCACAGGGCTGTTCTTACTCTGACCCAACTTAAATATGTACGATAGAGCGACGGTCTGTTGCGTCAACCGAGGGTATCATGACCTAAATATCGTAGCTGATGTTTCTATCAGCTGAGTCTGGTGAACCATTTAACAGAA
>ERZ773118.1325-NODE-1325-length-14405-cov-34.3438_pt1 | contig 14405 bp, 15 predicted proteins | sample MGYA00580562_ERZ773118 | MGnify/ENA primary metagenome ERZ773118 (study PRJEB29015, sample SAMEA2737878) | human gut metagenome | biome: human gut; feature: human-associated habitat; material: faeces | place: China | collected 2012 ... | reverse complement strand
GTACGGTGGTGTGAGAGGTCGGAAGGCGAAATAATCGCCTTCCTCCTACTCGATTTGATATCCGGGCCATGGACACAGGGCATGTATATATCCGGTCCGGTCTTAAAAAAAGCGCACGGTACAAATGGGGAGGTGGTATGGTTTCGGAGGCAGAAGCAGGGCAGATTGATAAGACCGTGATGAAAAATAAAAAGGAGGGTATAACCAATGGTTGAACAGGTAATGGATTTTATTGAGGGATATGACAAAGAGATAGGGGAGGCAATCAAGGCGGAGTGCGGATGCCAGAGAAGGAATCTGGAGCTGATTGCTTCCGAGAACATTGTATCGGAGCCGGTGATGGCTGCCATGGGCACGGTGCTCACCAACAAATACGCGGAAGGATACGCGGGAAAACGCTATTACGGCGGATGCGAGTTTGTGGACGTGGTGGAGACCATTGCCATTGAGAGGGCAAAGAAGCTGTTCGGATGCGACTACGTAAATGTACAGCCCCATTCCGGAGCCCAGGCCAACATGGCTGTGTTCGTTGCCATGTTAAAGCCCGGCGACACGGTCATGGGCATGGACGAGGACGCCTTAAGGGAACTGTTAGACGACACGGCATCCTGCTTCTATGTGCAGCAGCCTAACTACTATGGTAATCTGGAGGAATGCGGCCTGTTGGGAGAAATCACCCATGAAAAGGGAGCCAAATATATCATGGGCTGCAACCCCATCTCCCTGGATCTTCTGCCCACACCGGCGGAATGCGGTGCGGACATCGCGGTTGGAGACGGCCAGCCCCTGGGCATGCCTCTCTGCTTCGGAGGCCCGTACCTGGGCTTTATGACAGCTACATCAGCCATGGGAAGAAAGCTTCCGGGCAGAATCGTGGGAGAGACAAGGGATGTGGACGGCAAGAGAGCGTATGTGCTGACCCTCCAGGCCAGGGAACAGCATATAAGACGTGAAAAGGCAAGCTCCAACGTGTGCTCCAACCAGGCCCTCTGCGCCCTGACTGCCAGCGTATATATGGCGGCCATGGGAGGAGAAGGGTTAAGAAAGACAGCCGTTCTCTGCACCTCCAAGGCCCATTATCTGAAGGAACAGCTGGAACAGGCCGGCCTCACGGCCAGGTATGACAGGGAATTCTTCCACGAGTTCGTCACCGAGGGAGATACGGACAGCGGCCTTATCTTAAAGGCTCTGGAGGAAAAGGGAATCCTGGGGGGACTGCCCTTAAATGACAGGGAGATTCTCTGGTGCGCTACTGAGCAGAACCGGAAGGAAGACATAGACCAGGCGGCCCAAATCGTGAAGGAGGTATGCGGGGAATGAAATTAATATTTGAAAAAGGAACTCCTGGCAGACACTGCCACCTGCTTCCGGACTGCGACGTGCCGGTCCACGAGATAGGAATTGGCAGGGAGAGGAAACTGAACCTGCCCGAGCTTTCTGAAAATGAAATCAGCAGACATTATACCGGTCTTGCGGGGCGGGCCCACGGCGTCAACGACGGCTTCTATCCCCTGGGATCCTGCACCATGAAATACAACCCCAAGGTAAACGAGGAGGCGGCGTCCCTGGAGGGTTTTGCGGGTATCCATCCGCTGCAGCCTGAACATACGGTACAGGGCGCCCTCAGGGTGTTTGGCCTGGCGGAGAAGTATCTGTGTGAAATAACAGGCATGGAGGCCATGACCTTCCAGCCCGCGGCAGGCGCCCATGGGGAATTTACGGGTCTGCTGCTGATGAAGGCTTACCACCATTTCAGAGGGGACGAAAAGAGGACGAAAATCATTGTCCCTGACTCTGCCCATGGCACCAATCCCGCCAGCGCCACCATGGCCGGCTACAGCGTTGTCAGCATTCCCTCCAGGGAGGACGGATGCGTGGATCTAGATAAGCTTAAGGAGGCAGTGGGGGAGGACACGGCAGGTCTGATGCTGACCAATCCCAACACAGTAGGGCTCTTTGACAAAAACATCCTGGAGATTACCCGCATTGTCCATGAGGCGGGAGGGCTGTGCTATTACGACGGAGCCAACCTCAACGCGGTCATGGGCATCGTGAGACCGGGAGATATGGGATTTGACGTAATCCACCTGAACCTTCACAAGACATTTTCCACGCCTCACGGCGGAGGCGGTCCGGGAAGCGGCCCTGTGGGCTGCAAGGAATTCCTGCGGCCCTTCCTTCCGGGATTTATGGTTAAGGCGTCGGGAGAAGAGGAAGGTTGCGGGGCTTTAAGCTTTGTGAAGGAGCCGGAATCCATTGGAAGGGTAAAGATGTTCTATGGAAACTTCGGGGAGGTGGTAAAGGCGCTGTCCTACATCATGACCCTGGGCAGGGAAGGGATTCCCGAGGCATCCTCCAATGCAGTGCTGAATGCCAACTATATGATGAATAAGCTGTCAGACCTGTATAAGATGGCTTACAATGAGACTTGTATGCATGAATTTGTCATGACGCTGGAGGATTTGAAACACGATATCAATGTGTCGGCCATGGATATTGCCAAGGCGTTTCTGGATTACGGTATCCATCCGCCCACCATGTACTTCCCGCTGATTGTCCATGAGGCCCTGATGGTGGAGCCCACCGAGACAGAGTCAAGGGAGACGCTGGACCAAGCCATTGAGGTATTCCGGAACATTTATGAGGCGGCAAAGGCAGACCCGGAGAGCCTTCACCAGGCTCCGGTCAAGACTCCGGTCCGCCGGCTGGACGAGGTGACCGCGGCCAGAAAGCCGGTGCTGCGCTATATGGGGGAGTAAGAGCAGGCAATTGATTTGCAGAACAATACAGGCAGTGCTCAGGAGCGTGTCGGAAGGGATTCCGGCGCGCTCCGGCGGCAATAGGAGGAAAAATGGCAGATAGATTTGACTTGGTTATCATAGGAGCGGGTCCCGGCGGTTATGTGGCGGCAATCAAGGGCGCCAAGCTGGGGCTTACGGTGGCAGTGGTGGAAAACAGGGAGGAAGGGGGAACCTGCCTGAACCGTGGCTGTATTCCGGTCAAGGCCATGATTCATGCGTCCCAGCTTTACAGGGAGATGAAGGAGGGCGGACATTTCGGCATTTTTGCGGAGAATGTCCGGTATGAGTATGATAAGATTCTGGAATACAAGGAGGGAACGTCAGGAAGCTTAAGACAGGGAGTGGAGCAGCTCTTTAAGGCAAACGGCGTGACGCTGGTTAAGGGAACCGGCGCTCTGCAGGCGGACAAAACCGTGCTGGTGACAGGGTGTGAAGGAGAAGAGGAAAGCCGGGTGTTAAAAGGAAAGCATGTGCTGCTGGCCTCAGGCTCAAAGCCAATGAACCTGCCCATCCAGGGACTGGACCTGCCCGGGGTGCTTACCAGCGACAGGCTGTTTGAACTGAAGCGTGCGCCGGAAAGCCTGCTGATTATCGGTGGAGGCGTGATCGGAGCTGAATTTGCCTCTGTATTTTCATCCCTTGGCATCCGGGTGACCATAGCGGAGGCCCTTCCAAGGCTCCTGGCAGACCTGGGTCAGGACATTTCCCAGAACCTGAAAATGATTCTCAAAAAGCGTGGAATCAAAATCTATACAGGAGCCACGGTAAAGAGGATTGAAGAGACGAAACATGGTCTGGCCTGCGTCTTCGAGGAAAAGGGAGAGGAGAAGCGGGAGGAAGCGGATTATGTGCTGTCGGCCGCCGGCAGGGTGCCGGAAACGGAAAAGCTGCTGGGACCGGGGACAGAGCTTGCCATGGAGCGGGGAAGAATTGTGGTGGATTCCAACTTTGAGACATCCATGGAGGGTGTATACGCCATCGGAGACGTGATTAAGGGAATCCAGCTGGCTCATGTGGCCAGCGCCCAGGGAGTATGGGTGGCGGAACACCTGGCGGGAACAGGCCACTCCATTGATTTATCCATTGTTCCCAACTGCGTGTACACCAGTCCTGAGATTGCCTCCGTGGGACTTACGGAGGACGAGGCGGCCCAGGCTGGGATACCTGTGTCAGTGGGGAAATTCCTGATGTCCGCCAATGGGAAATCCCAGATATCCAGGGAGGAGAGAGGCTTCATCAAAATCATTGCAGAAGCCGACACCAAGGTGGTGCTGGGAGCCCAGATGATGTGCGCCAGGGCCACGGACATGATCGGGGAGATGGCCACCGCGGCGGCAAATACGGAGTGACGGACCAGGCTGATTTCATCAACGGATGTATGGAAATAAAAACCCTCTTTACACCGGAGGAACTGTTAGACGGCCTACATGAAATCGAGGCGGCAGCGGGAAGGAAGCGAATCATACACTGGGCCCCAGGACGCTGGACCCGGACATTATTTTCTATTACGATTTGGTGTATGTATCGGAACAGTTTAGCATACCTCACACACAGATGCACAAGCGTGATTTTGTCCTGAAGCCTCTGGCTGAGATAGCGCCCTATAAGCGCCATCCCATTTATGGAGAGACCGTGGCTGAAATGCCGGATTCGTTTTAGGAGTGTCTTACAATGCTTTCTCACACCCTTTAAGCCTTTAACGCCATGGAAAGAGGCTTTTGGAGGACCGGATACAGGGCGCTGGAGATAATCAGGCCGCTGATTCCCTGGATGATGTTGCTGGGAACACTGGCCAGGGCAGCACCTAATCCGTATAGAAAGACTTCGCACATGCAGTATCCTCCGGCCACCAGAACAATGTCAATCACACCGCAGCCGGCTACGGCGGCATATGGATTCATCCCTCTGGCCCTTAAACTGCGGCAGACATGGCTTGCCGAAAATGCCACCAGGCCCTTGATGGCAAAGGTGATGGGGACATAGATGAAATAACCTCCCAGCAGGTCTGCCATGCAGGAGCCGATACCGGCTGCCAGGAATGCGGATATCGGGTCCAAAAACACGCCGCAGAGAATCACGATGGCGTCGCCCGGGTGGATGTAACCGCCTGTACCGGGGGTGGGGATGCGGATGGACATGGTGGCCACGCAGGCCAGAGCTGCGAACAGGGCAGACAACACCAGTTTTTTAGTAGAGAAACGTTCCGTCATAGGGATACCTCCTTAAATTGAAGTACTTAAATGCTGATACCTACTATAACGGAAAAGTGGACTGAGCAAAATATCCAGTTTGATAATATTTGACCAGTCCAGACTGGGCTGGCTGCTGAGGGAGAAATCAGACGCGGGGCGGTGAAGCGTGGAAGCCGGTGTCTCATTTTGGCGTCTCATTCTGGCGTATCATTCAAGCCAGCGTATGATGGCAGCCGGATCCTCAAAACGATGGGTGGATGAGATGTCGTCCGGACAGTGGCAGCCCCACAAAGCCAGACAGGAGTCAACTCCGGCCCGGGATGCGCACTGCATGTCGTAGATGCTGTCCCCGATGTAGAGAATCTGCCGGGGACAGGCATCAGTGCGTTTCATATATTCAAGCATGGGTTCCGGATCCGGTTTGTGGCGGACTGTGTCATCGGCCGTTATGACGGTCTGAAAATATCCGGATATCTGAAAGGGAAGGAAGCTGCAGGTGTACTGAGGCATTGTCTTGGAAGTGATGATGCCCAGGCTGCAGCCCTTTTTTTTCAGAAAATCCAACAGGGGTACAATGCCCTCATACAGATAGGCGGTGTACTGATACTCCTGTTCATACTGTTCCCACCGGGGATAAATCTGGAATATCTGTTCGGGGGAATATATGCCCAGACGTTCAAATGCATCCAGCCCCGGTATGCCCAGAACCGGCGTAAGCCGGCTTAAGTCCCAGTGTTCCCCGGTTATATCCCTGAGGGCTCTCTGGAGTCCGTGGAGCACGGCCCCTGTGGTATTAATCAGCGTATTGTCAATATCAAACACAAAATGGGTGTAGTGCATCATAAACCTCCTTCGCTTACAGCCTGCTCCAGGGACTTTGCCACGGTGAACAGGCCTTTTTCATAATCCTGCTGGTAATCATAGGACAGCTCAATGGACGGGATTGCTTTGGATGGCAGATAAGAAGCACAGAGGCGGCGGATCTCGTCTAACCTTCCCTCCAACAGGGGGTGGCGGTAGAGCACCATCATGTGGGGATTTACCGTCACGGCATAAACTTGTATCAGGCGGGCGTACAGCTCGCTTATATGCTCGGCGGGGGGAAGGCCCAGGCTGCCCTTATTTAACCGTTCATAGACAGGCAGGAAGCCGACCTCGCTGCAATAGCCTGAGGCGCCGGTCCACAGCCGGCCGTTAATGACCATTCCGCCTCCGATACCGTTTCCGCCCATAAAGAGTGTGACCAGGGAGCATGCGTCGGGATGCTTCTGAGCCCAGCATCCCATGGTCAGGAAATCCATATCATTTCCCACTGTCATGGGAATGGGAACCAGGTGCCGGAAATGCTCTTCCAGGTTAAAGCCTTTGAGTCCGATGTATTGATTGGTCTCCTCCACCACTCCGTGATTTACCAGGGCAGCAATCCCTGCAGCGGCAGCCTTCAGGCGGGGATAGCGGTGATGGATATCTAAAATCAGGGCATCCAGCTGTTCCAGGGACAGGATTTCAAAGGGCAGGCACCCTTGCTCCACGGTGTTCTCCCTTAAATCCTTCAGGTTCCAGCATACCCGGTCCGACTCAACCTGTACTAAAAGATACAGGCTGAAAAGGGGATTCAGTTCATAAATGCAGGCGCACCTGCCCCCGGTGGAAGAGCCGGCCCCTTGCCCGGTCAGTTCCCCGTCAGAGCACAGTTCGTCAATCAGGCGTCCGACCGTAGGAAAACTTAATCCCAGCTCCCTGGCAATCTGGCTTTTGGAAGCAGATGTATGTTTACCCATGTAAGCTCGTATATGCTCTTTATTCAGTTGTTTTACAGTGACCGGTTCTTCCTGGGCCATGAAAAATTCTCTCCTTTTACATTGTTATTAAAAAACTTTTTAAAATAATATTAATAAGTCAATTCTATTTAATCACTTGACGGATAAAATGTCAATAAGAAAATCCTTAAAGGCTCTTGAAAGACTTGACAAAGAAACAGCCAGCGTATATTGTTACAGGGAAAATGTGCAAAAAGACAGGAGGCAGACTGCGGTGGAACATCTCATATTCAGTCTCAATGCGACCATGCCCATCTTTTTCCTTATGGTATTGGGGGCGTGTTTCAGAAAAGCAGGAATCATGGAAGGAGTCTTTGTGGACAGGGTCAATCAGTTTGTGTTTAAGGTGGCCCTTCCCGTACTGCTGTTTGAGTGACAGCGGCGAGTCCCTTCCTGTTTAAGGAGAAGCTTACCGCCCGCCAGGTGTTCTGTTTCGTTATGTCCACACTGGGACTGGTGCTGGTGATAGGTGTCAGCAGAGGAGGAAGCCGTGAGTTGATTGGGATTTTGTTCGGCCTGGGGGCCGCTGTGTTTTATGCGTCGGTGGTATTGTTCAATAAAAGCATACGTCATGTGTCGGGCATTAACCGGACATTTTACCAGTTCCTGGCAGCCATTTTGGTTCTCACTCCCTATGTGTGCCTGACAGGAGGATCCCATCTTTCGGAAATGGATGTACTTGGGGTTGCAAACCTTCTGGTGGTGGGAGTGTTCCACACCGGCATATGTTATTGCATGTATTTTTCATCCCTTCGTTATCTGAAAGGCCAGGAAGCTTCTATTCTCAGCTACATAGACCCCCTTGCGGCCATCCTGGTATCGGTGGCTATCCTGCATGAGTCCATCACTGTGTTTCAGGCAGTGGGAGGGGGAATGATACTTGGGTTTACGGTTGTGAATGAGGCGGGGGAGGGGACGCGGACGTGCATGGGGGATCGCGTCCGTGAGAGGCGGGAACGCAGCCCGGGCTGTGACCGTTTCCGCAGCGGGACTTAGTCTCTCCGAACTGCTCCACCCCCCGCCATTTCCCTTTTGTGTACTCCAACTGGAGACCCTGCGGCAGACGGCGGCCCTGGGAACAGGTCCGCTGGCCGGGAAGCTGTCGTGGGATTTCTCTAGTTCAAGATATAATTCCCCCGCATGGGCAAAAGCATTGTAGATAAAATAAGATAAATCACAGTCAAGGGAAAGGGGCTTAAAATAGAACTCCGCACAGTTCTCTAAAAACGGGTCAGAGGCAGGGTATTAGTTTTCACTCCATTTCCAGAGTATGTCCCGGTTCACGGTCTCGTAGAACATCCTTCGTATCCGGGCAGGGTCCTTAGTCTGTCCAAGTATCCACATGATTTTGGTGACCACGGCCTCCAGGGTCATGTCATAGGCTTCCAGCAGGCCGAATTCCTGTTTGATGCTCCGGCCCACCTCATAGACGGACATGTCGCTGCCCTCGTTGGTGACCTGGGTGGTCATGATGACGGTCTTTCCAAGGCCTGTCCACCGGGCGATGGCGCCGTGGTAATCCCCGTCCTGATACGAAGGCAGGCCGCCCACCCCAAAGGATTCTATGATGACGGCGTCGTAATGCTCAGCCATGTAATCGAGCAGGGAAGCGTCCATGGAGGGAATCAGCTTCATGAGCCCCACATCCCCGTCCATTTGACGGTAGAAGCAGACCGGTTTTTTATCCCTGTCCTTGTCGTCCAGGTAAAATATAATCTGACCGTCCTGGATGATGGCAACATACGGAAAGTTGATGCTGGAAAAGGCGTGATAGCTTTTTGTCCACTCCTTCTTTCCTCTGGTGCCTGCAATGACCTTGCCGTCAAAGACAATGTTTACGTCGTGGGCGCCGGGACAGGAGGCAAAGAGAAGGCTGTCGGCCAGGTTGGTCCTGGCGTCCGTATTCTCCATGTCGATGGGCTTCTGGGCCCCGGTGATGATGATGGGCTTTGGCGAATGCTGAATCAGGTAGGACAGGGCCGCGGCCGTATAAGCCATGGTGTCCGTGCCGTGGGTGATGACAAAGCCGTCGTACCGGGCATAATTTTCCTCGATTGCCTGTTCGATTGCCAGCCAGTGGCAGGGCTGTATGTTGGTGCTGTCTATGTTCATCAGCTGGATGGAGTGGATTTCACAGTAGCTTTGGCTGTCAGGCACATAGGACAGGATTTCATCCGGTGTAATGACGGGCTTAAGCCCCTTATCCGTGCGCTTGCAGGCAATGGTTCCGCCTGTTCCCAGTAAGAGTATGCGTTTCATGTAGTGCCCCCTAATCATGTGTATTTAACTTTCTGTTAAGTATAACCTGTTTGCAAAAACATATAATAAAAGCAGCGGCGTCCCTGACTGCCGCATAACCTTTCGTACTGCTTACAATTATATTAAGAATATGATAAATTTACAATCCCTTGATTGATTTTAAGTCTGACTATGATACAATAAGAATAAGTAACCAATTTTCTCCATATTCTGTGCAGATGAAAGGAGATTTACATGTCCCTTATTTGGCTTATCGCGTTTGTGGTTTTTCTGGTAGTGGAAGGAGTTACCACATCTCTGACCAGTATCTGGTTTGCAGGAGGCTCCCTGGCCGCGCTGGTGGTGCAGGTGTGCGGAGGCGGTCTGTATCCCCAGCTGGCAGTGTTTGTGGCAGTGTCCTTCATGTTGTTTCTTATGGTCCGTCCCTTTGCTTACAAGTACCTGTACGGCAAGCGGACAAAAACCAATGTTGACAGTCTTACAGGCCGCAAGGCCGTGGTCAAGGACCGAATTGATAATGTGGCAGGTACAGGAACAGCCATCCTGGCCGGTGAGACCTGGCTTGCCAGGGCGGCAGAGGAGGGGGATACCTTTGAAGCGGGTGATGTGGTGGTTATATCCGCTGTCAGCGGGGCAAAGCTGCTGGTAGCTGCGGCGAAGCAGGAACATGAAGTTGAAAAAGCATAAAGAAACATAAGGAGGATTCATATGTTTGGAGCAATCGGAGGATTCATCACGTTCATCATCATTGCAGTCATTATTTTATTTGTTCTGTCCACCTGTATCAGAGTTGTGCCTCAGGCCCAGGCTCTGGTGGTGGAGAGGCTGGGTGCCTACCTGGGCACATACAGCGTGGGCATTCATTTCCTGGTTCCCTTCATCGACCGTGTGGCCAAGAAGGTAAACCTTAAGGAGCAGGTGGAGGACTTTCCGCCCCAGCCGGTTATCACCAAGGATAACGTAACCATGCAGATTGATACGGTGGTATTTTTCTACATTACGGATCCGAAGCTGTACGCCTATGGCGTGGAGCGCCCGTTACTTGCCATTGAGAACCTGACAGCCACAACCCTGCGTAATATCATCGGTGACCTGGAGCTGGACGAAACGCTGACCTCCAGGGAGACCATCAATGCCAAGATGCAGGAGTCCTTAGATATTGCCACGGACCCATGGGGCATCAAAGTGACCAGGGTAGAGCTTAAGAACATCATTCCTCCGGCAGCCATCCAGGAGGCCATGGAAAAACAGATGAAGGCAGAGCGCGAGCGCCGTGAATCCATTCTGAGGGCTGAGGGCGAGAAGAAGTCCATGGTTCTGGTGGCGGAAGGCCACAAAGAGTCAGCTGTGCTGAATGCCGAGGGTGAGAAAGAAGCAGCTATTCTTGCCGCCGAGGCAGAGAAGGAGAAGAAGATTAGAGAGGCGGAAGGCCAGGCAGAGGCCATCCGTTCCGTACAGAAGGCTACGGCAGACGGTATCCGCTTTATCAAGGAGGCAGGGGCTGACAATGCAGTTCTCCAGCTTAAGAGTCTGGAAGCGTTCCAGGCAGCTGCCAACGGAAAGGCCAATAAGATTATCATTCCTTCGGATATCCAGGGAATTGCAGGCCTGGTCAAATCCATAGCAGAGGTAGCCTCAAAAGATGAGGTTGTAGAATAAAAGGCCGCAGAATAAAATCCAGTGGACAAAAGCCGGTCCGTGTTATAAGATAGGAATTGAAGGTAGTACCCATCAGCTGACCTAACTGGTGGGTGCTGTTTTATTCTTTATGATTTTTTACGAAAATGTACAGACATGAGGTGCAGGTATGGAGGGAAAGGTTGTAAAGGGAAACCGTATTACGGAAGGAAGCATTTTCGGACAGCTGCTGCTGTTTTTCTTTCCCATATTGTTCGGGACATTTTTCCAGCAGCTTTATAATACGGCGGATGCCATGGTGGTGGGCCGCTTTGTGGGAAAGCAGGCCCTGGCCGCAGTAGGAGGAAGCACCAGCACCCTGATTAACCTGCTGGTGGGTTTCTTTGTGGGATTGTCCAGCGGCGCCACAGTGGTCATATCCCAGTTTTACGGCGCCAGGAAGGCGGATAAGGTCCACTGGGCCGTACATACATCCATTGCTTTTTCCGTTATTGGGGGTATTATATTCATGATTGTGGGTCTGGTGGGATCGCCCTGGGCCCTGGAAACCATGAAGACGCCGGAGGATGTCATGGGCCATGCGGTGGTGTATATCCGCATATATTTCCTGGGTATCATAGTCAACCTGGTTTACAACATGGGCGCCGGAATCCTGCGGGCCGTCGGAGATTCCAGACGGCCCCTGTATTTCCTCATTGCCAGCTGTTTTACCAACATTATTCTGGATGTGCTGCTGGTGGCAGTGTTGCGGATGGGAGTGGCAGGCGCTGCCCTGGCTACCATCACGTCCCAGCTTTTAAGCGCAATCCTGGTGGTCCGTGCGCTTATGAAAACGGACGATATGTATAAGCTGGAATGGAAGAAGGTGCGCATTGACCAGAGGATGCTCCAGAGGATTGTGCGCATCGGTATCCCTGCCGGGATGCAGTCCGTCATGTACAATATATCCAATGTCATCATCCAGGCCGGTGTCAATACCCTGGGAACAGACAATGTGACTGCATGGGCCACCTACGGCAAGGTGGACGGCCTGTACTGGATGATGATTAATGCCCTCGGCATATCCGCCACCACCTTCGTGGGGCAGAATTTCGGGGCCGGCCGTCTGGACCGTGTGCGCAAGGGCGCCGGTGCCTGCATGGTGATCGGCGTGGTGCTGACAGCGTCCGTGGGAGTGGTTCTGTATAACGGCGGCCATCTGCTGGTGGAACTGTTCACCACGGACCGGCAGGTCCAGGCCATCAGCATGGATTTGCTGCATTTCATGGTCCCGACCTTTATTACCTATATTGCCATTGAGATACTTTCCGGTACCCTCAGAGGGGTGGGAGACGCGTGGATGCCCCTCGTCATCACGGGCATCGGCGTGTGCGCGGTCAGGGTGCTGTGGATTATGTTTGTGCTGCCTCATTACCACACTATCATCGGCGCGGCCTTCTGCTATCCGCTGACCTGGAGCCTGACCACGGTCGCCTTTGTGATTTATTATTACATTTTCAGCAGCCTCAGACGCTGGAAGCTTAAGCCCCTTAAAAAGCGGTTTGGCGTGTATAAGCCTTTTTGATATGGGAAGACTTTCTGTATAAAATGACAGGAGGTGCCTATATGACCACAAGGGAAGTCATGTTTGATTCGGTGGAGGATGTAAAACGGTTTGTCCAGCAGAGCGAGAAGCAGCCGGAAGATATTGACGTGTGCTGCGGCAGCTGCATGGTGGACGGAAAGTCCATGCTGGGAATTCTCAGTCTGGGGATTCATAAAAAATTGAATGTTGTGATCCATGACTGAGAGGTGAAAGGACGTTCCGGATACAGGGCGTCCTTTTTTGACGGGCGTTCCTGCCTCACTGGTTTTACCTCACTGCTGTGCTTTATTGATTTACTTCGCTGATTTGAAAGGAAGGTTTTACAATGAACCGTTCCTGTGATACAATAGACACTAAATATATTTTTACAGGTTGGACTTTCAGGATTAACAGACCGTAAAGGACGGAGGCTAAATGCATGATTCAGGATATTGCACCGCATACATATGACCCTGTATTCAGGAGGAAGAAACCGGAAGACAGGGATTATCTGCTTCACTACGAATATAATAAGGTAATGCTTCTCAAAGGCGAAAAGGGGAGTGCGATCCCTACCTTCGGGGAATTGAGAGAGGAAGGGGAATTTTCGGAACAGGCACAGTACCTTTTTTCTATTGATGACAGGGCCTATTACTGTGTGACGGACATGGCGGTGCCGGAATTCGGGGGTTTTTACATGGAGCCTCTGACTGTGTTCCGGAATTTTGAACCCCTTCACCAGGCGTTTGCGGGGATAACGGGCAGCCAGCTCTACCGGTGGATGCAGAGCAGGCGGTTTTGCGGCTGCTGCGGCTCGAAGACAGAACCCAGCGCCAGGGAGCGCGCCCTTGTCTGTCCTTCCTGCGGGCAGACGGAATACCCCAAGATCAGTCCGGCTGTCATCGTGGCCATTACCAACGGGGACAAGCTGTTAATGTCGCGCTATGCCGGAGGCGCTTACCGCAACTATGCGCTGATTGCCGGATTCGTGGAAATCGGAGAGACCTTTGAGGACTGCGTCCGCAGGGAGGTCATGGAGGAAGTGGGCCTTAGGGTGAAGAATATCCGCTACTATAAAAGCCAGCCCTGGGCATTTTCCGATACGGAGATGGTGGGATTTACGGCAGAGCTGGACGGGGATGACACCATATGTCTGGAGGAAGAGGAGCTGTGCGAGGCCGGCTGGTTTACACGGGATGAAATCGTGGAATACGGTCCCTGTATCAGTGTGGGACACGAGATGATGAAGGCGTTTAAGGATGGGAAGATATAGCAGGCAGCCACATAAAAAAGGAGAAGTGACCATGAACCGTAAGGATTATATTTTATTTGACTTGGATGGAACCCTGACAGACCCTAAGGAGGGAATCACAAAATCGGTACAGCACGCACTGGCGCATTTCGGGATACAGACAGATGATCTGGACAGTCTGACGCCCTTCATAGGGCCCCCTCTGAGGGACAGCTTTAAGAAGTATTACGGCTTTTCCGATGAGCAGGCATGGGAGGGAGTACAGGCGTACCGGGAGTATTTCAGCGTCAGGGGCTGGGTTCAGAATAAGGAGTATCCCGGCATAAAGGAAATGCTGGAAGCCTTAAAGGAGGCGGGAAGGGTGCTGCTGGTGGCCACCTCCAAGCCGGAGGAGTTTGCCAGGAAGATACTGGAGCACTTTGACATGGCGGACTATTTCGATTTCATCGGCGGAGCCGATATGGGGGAAACGCGGGTGCGCAAGGGGGATGTAATCCGATATGTGCTGGAACAGTGCGGCCTGGAGCCGGACGATGAGACAATCGGACGCTGCATGATGGTAGGGGACAGGGAGCACGATGTCCTGGGGGCCAGAGAGTGCGGCATGGAATGCGTGGGCGTGCTCTACGGATATGGCGACCGCCAGGAGATGGATGGGTGCAGACCTGCCTGGATTGCGGGGACGGTGAAGGAATTAAGGGATTTGCTCCTGTCACTATAACTTGAACTCATAATAACCATTCCTATTATGCAATTGACAAATAGAATAATGGTTGCTATGATTGAAATTACTATTAAGAAGGCAGCTGCTTTTGCGCTTGCCGTCAAATGAGAGGGTGGGATTAGATGGACGACAGAATCGTGTTATCGCTGCTTGTG
>ERZ773118.1321-NODE-1321-length-14439-cov-4.10811_pt1 | contig 14439 bp, 12 predicted proteins | sample MGYA00580562_ERZ773118 | MGnify/ENA primary metagenome ERZ773118 (study PRJEB29015, sample SAMEA2737878) | human gut metagenome | biome: human gut; feature: human-associated habitat; material: faeces | place: China | collected 2012 ... | reverse complement strand
CGTAATCTTATCTGCATACATGATGACATGGCCCTCTGCATTACGCGCGGCACGGCCGATGGTCTGTATCAGGGACGTCTCGGAACGCAGGAATCCTTCCTTGTCCGCATCCAGGATTGCCACCAGAGTGATCTCCGGTATATCCAGTCCCTCTCTTAAAAGATTGATTCCCACCAGCACATCGAACACGTCCAGGCGCATATCCCGTACAATCTCGGTACGCTCAAGAGTATCAATATCCGAGTGAAGGTATCTGACACGGATGCCCAGTTCCCTCATATAATCTGTCAGATCTTCCGCCATCCGCTTTGTCAAAGTGGTAATCAATATCTTATTCTTCTTCGCAATTTCCTTGTTCACTTCTCCAACAAGATCATCAATCTGGCCTTCCACTGGACGAACCTCTACCTCCGGATCAAGCAGGCCAGTTGGACGGATGACTTGTTCCGCCCGCAGCAGTTCGTGCTGTTCTTCATAAGGACCCGGAGTCGCGGATACGAACATGACCTGATCAATCTTGCTCTCGAACTCCTCAAAACTTAACGGCCGGTTATCCTTGGCAGATGGCAGACGGAATCCATATTCCACCAGCGTGGACTTTCTGGACTGGTCCCCATGGTACATGCCGCCTATCTGGGGCACCGTCTTATGGGACTCGTCAATCATCATAATAAAATCATCCGGGAAATAATCGATCAGAGTATGCGGCGGCTGTCCTGGCTCCAGGCCGGTCAGATGCCGGGAATAGTTCTCGATCCCCGAACAGAAGCCAGTCTCCCGCATCATCTCAATGTCAAAATTGGTACGCTCGGAGATTCTCTGGGCCTCCAGAAGCTTCCCCTCGCTCTTAAAGTAGTGGATCTGATCCTCCAATTCCTCCTCAATACCACGGATCGCACGCTCCATGCTCTCTTTTGACACCACGTAATGGGATGCCGGGAAGATGGCGACATGGTTCAGCTCGTTCTTAATCTCCCCTGTCAGCACGTCCACTTCCGTGATCCGGTCCACCTCGTCCCCAAAAAACTCGATCCGGTAGGCCATTCCTTCCGTAAGCGCAGGGATGATTTCCAGTACATCGCCCCGCACACGGAAGGTTCCTCTCTTAAAGTCCATCTCATTGCGCTCGTACTGAATCTCAATCAACTTGCGGATAACCTCGTCCCGGTCCTTCTCCATGCCGGGGCGAAGGGAGATGACCATGTTCTGGTAATCGATAGGAGAGCCCAGGCCATAGATGCAGGACACGCTGGCCACGATGATCACGTCCCTGCGCTCAGACAACGCCGCCGTGGCGGAGTGGCGCAGCTTGTCTATCTCGTCATTGATTGAAGAGTCCTTTGCTATATAGGTATCGGAGGAAGGCACGTAGGCTTCCGGCTGATAGTAGTCGTAGTAGGAGACAAAATACTCAACTGCATTATTGGGGAAGAACTCCTTGAACTCTCCATAGAGCTGAGCGGCCAGGGTTTTATTGTGTGCAATAATAAGGGTAGGCTTCTGCAATTCCTGTATCACATTCGCCATCGTGAAGGTCTTGCCAGACCCCGTCACCCCCAGTAAAGTCTGGCATTGATTCCCCTCTTTAAATCCCTGTACCAACTTTTTAATCGCCTGTGGCTGGTCACCGGTCGGGGTGTATTCTGATACTAATTCAAACTTTCCCACTGCCAAAAACCTCCTTATTATTTCTATTAATAACCCAAAATGGATTTCTCCTGTTCGTGACACAACGCAATTTTTAATACAAATTGATGATATAGTATACCATAATTTATCCTATATTAAAACATTCATGGCTTATATAAACTTGGACACACGCCAAATTCCTTTACAACACCTGTCATCATTGACATATATAAAAACACACTAAAATTCATTTTCACACGTTTCGAGAACATATGTTCCCACCCAAGTATAACGGTTATTTTTCGTACAGTCAATATGAAACTTAGAATTATATTGCTTTTATTTTCCAATCAAATAATAGACTGCAAAATGCTGCTGTTACTTATATCAATTTCCTGTTTTTAAACGCCTCTACATCATATTTTCACAAAAAATAAGACTATTGCGAGATATCCACAATAGTCTTACTTTTAAACTATGCTGAAATTTTCCTAAGATCTTTTCCATATTTTTCATTCAAAAGTCTGATGTCTTCTTCTGTATATGGATGTACTTCATCAATAAATACTTCCATTTCTTCAACGGCACCCTCTATGATTGCCTGCTTATCCGTATATACATCTACTGTGATATAACAGTACTCATTAATGAGCGCTCCTGCTGCGCTGCCCGCCGCCGCAGTCAGTGCAATAATTGTCTTTGTATCTGCCATAAGTGTCCCCCAAATCTTTGCCTGATAGCTTTCCCCCCTCATTTATAATAGCCTGCAACATTTGATTTTTATCCTGCTCATTCATTGTCTTCATTTCTTTTTCTCCTTCCACATTTTACGTATTTTTTTAATTATCCATAATATCATAACTGTACCTAAATCGAGGAAAATTAAGATTATTGCAATTCGTCCAATAAAAATTTGCCCTCGTGTCAGATTATACTTTACTACAAACTTGCCCATAAAGTATAATACTCCAAAACAAAAGAACACGTTGATGATCTTGATACATCTCGTTCTAACCACACGTCGTTCTTCTCTTGTAAGCACTTTTTTCTCTGGCATTTCCTCCCAATACTGATTATCCTTTATTCTTAAATAGGCTGCATAGCTCATTTCAATAGATAATCTGGAAAATGCACATACAAATAATAGCCCTGCCGCAAACCCAAAAATTTTTTCACCAATTCTCCCAAAAGCCACACCTGCCACTGCGCAGCTAAAAATAATCCATAAGGAATCAGACCTGTAAATACTTGATGCCAAATAGTTTTTGTTAGCTCGGTCTTCTGAAAATCCATTCTTTAACTGCTTTTTTATCCATATACTGTTATAGATAAGTGCAATAACATAAGTAATTGATATTAGAAACATAAATATAATGGCAAGAATACTTCCCTCATATGTTCCTTCTAAATCTACTATCATAAGACACAGAAAAATAAGTTCGCAAGTCAGCACAATTGATAGTCCTGAAAGCATTACTGATGAAAAATTCTGATGTTTATAAATAAATGCCTTTAAGATATATAACAGACAGCACAGTACCATAAACATAACACATGTAAACAATACAATAACCGGTATGCTACTCCACGGGTTAATATTATAAAACTCTTTTGCTTCGTAATAAAACGGAATAAATACGATTATTCCTACAAAAAGTCCTGGAAAAGCCAAGGAGAGCATGCTTACAGAACCTCTGGTAAGTATGAAGGATTTGAAATAGTATTGATTAAGTTCTTGTGATGTTTTTTTATTACTCATACCACATTATCCTCCTTTGCGCTCTCAATCAGTTCTTTATAAGGCTCATATATGTAGGAAAGGCTCCTGGGCTTTCCATAACTGGAACAGCAAATGTAATCCTTATCCTGAAAAACCCACACTCCATGTTGCCTCCTGCTCCGGTTTTTTTCACTTTTTCTCCTTCCATCCTTTATGTACTTTTTTAATTATCCAGAATATCATGACCACACTTAAGTCAAGAAGAGCTATTATACCTACATTATTCTGCCACTGCACAACTTGCTGTTTTTCAGAAAGCTGTGCAACCCACCATATGATTCCCACACATATTATCACGTTAATACGCATGTACCACTTTTTTCTTATTGAGACACGCTCTTTTTCTGTAAGTTCCGGTTTTATCAGGGGAACCTCCCAATATCTATTATCCTTTATTCTCAAATAAGCTGCATAGCTTGCTTCAACAGTTAATCTCGAAAACGCGCACACAAATAATGTCGCTGCCGCATACCAGAAGATTTTTCCACCGACACCAGCAAAAGCTGCTCCAAACATTGTACATCCCAAAATAATCCACAGCGAGTTAAGTCTATAAACACTTGATGCCAGGTAATTTTTACTGGTTCTTTCTTCTGAAAATCCGTTTACCAATTGCCTTTTTAGCCAAATCACATTATAAATTAAAGCTCCAATATAAATCCCGGAAATTATAATGATGTATACCTTATTATTGATATTTTCCCACTTCCATATTATTCCCTCTGAATTCTCTACAAGGATAAGGCACATAAAAGCCAGTGAAAAAGCCTGTAAAATAGTAAAACATGCATATAGAACCGCCACAAAATTCTGATGTTTATAAATAAAAGAATCCCATAAAGAGAAAATGAAACAGGTACCCATAAATATAACTATTAAAAATAACAAAATGTTTAACCTGCTAGTCCAAGGCTTTTCTCCATAGGCAATTGCATCGACATAAAATGGCATAAGATCTAACAGGCTTATAACAAGTCCTGCCCCTGTTATTTTCAGCATACTTACAGAACCTCTAGTCTGTATGAATGCTTTAAAATAATTATGGTTACTTTCATGGGGAATATTTTTATTGTATCCTTCCATCTTGCCTTACCCTCCAAAGATACTTTTTATTCCATCGCCAATCCAATTAGTAACTGCTTTCGCTCATTCCTGTATCACATTCGCCATCGTGAAGGTCTTGACAGCCCCAGTCACCCCCAGTAAAGTCTGGCATTGATTGCCTTCCTTAAATCCCCAGACCAGCTTTTTGATTGCCTGTGGCTGGTCTCCTGTCGGGATGTATTCCGATACCAATTCAAACTTTCCCACTGCCAAAAACCTCCTTATTATTTCTATTATTAACCCCAAATAGATTTTTTCTGTTCGTAACACAACACAATTTTTAATACAAATTGATGATATAGTATACCATAATTTATACTATATTAAAACATTCATGGCTTATAAAAACTTGGACACACGCCAAATTCCTTTACAACACATGTCATCATTGTTCTGTGTAAAAATACAACAAAGTGTATTTTTACATATTTTAAGAACATATGTTCCTCGCTAAATATAACGGTTATTTTACATACAGTCAATATGAAAATTAAAATTATATTGCTTTTATTTTCTCCAAAAAAATAAGACTATTATGAGATATTCACAATAGCCTTATTTTCAGATTTTACAAATGAAGGGAGATTAAATACAAGTCATTCCTCCATCAACCGGAAGTATTGCTCCATTAACAAAAGATGATTCATCAGCCGCCAGGAAAGCAACCGCTGAGTTAAGCTCTCCCGGACGTCCTCCCCGGTGCATTGGTGAATATGTATTCAGGTATTCGTTAAAGAATTCTTTATCCCATAACCTTTCTGTCGCTTCCGAACAGAAGAAACCCGGACAGACTGCATTAACTGTTACGCCTCTTCCAGCCCATTCAGCCGCCAATGCCCGTGTATAATTCACAACTCCTCCTTTTGCAGCATGATATGCGGAAGATGGAATGCTGAAATTACCAATTAACCCATACATAGAAGCAATATTAATCATTCTTCCGTATCCGGCTTTTAGCATGGCTTTGCCAAATGCCCTGCAGCAATGATACATTCCATTAAGGGATAAATTGATTGTATATTCCCAATTCTCAGCGGGCATTTCTTCTGCTTTTGCTCCTTTTCCTCCGCCGGCGTTATTTACAGCGATGTCAATTTTCCCATATTCTTTCAAGATTATTTCAGCAGCTCTTTCCACATCATCCTGTTTTGTAACATCACAAACTACCGGCAGTACATCTACATTTCTTTTTCTGAATTCTTCTGCCCGTGCATCTAACAGTTCCCTGCGTCTTGCCAGTATCGCCAGATTCGCTCCCTGCTGTGCGAGCCCGTCAGCTATTTCTGTCCCCAGACCGGCTGACGCTCCTGTCACTACTGCAACTCTTCCTTTTAAATTGAACATTCGTCTACTCCTTTTTTCATTCCTTACATCATACGGATTGCATGGAATCCTTCGTGTACGGCATTAATAATTTTACCCGGATGTCCTGCGTCACCAATAACTTTATAAGCCTTTACCTTGCCGTCTATTGCCTGTTCAAGATTATTTAAAGACCGGTATCCTGCCGCAATAATAACAGTATCAGCCGGAATAACATGTTCTTTCCCGTCTTTGACAAACTCTATGCTGTCTTTATTAATTTTATTTACTCTTGCCCCTGTATGAATTTCAATATTACTTCTCTTAAAGGCATCCTTAAGGCTCATCATATTGTTGGCAGAATCATCTACTGTGGCAAGTATTTGATCCATCATTTCAATAATAGTTACAGATTTTGCCGTCTCATTACAATGAAGCGCAGTTTCGCAGCCTACAAGGCCGCCGCCTACAATCACAACATTTCCCGTTTCTTTGTTACCGCAGAGCACTTCTGTAGAATTCTTTACAATATCATTTTCCACACCCGGGATTGGCGGAATAACTGGCGTGGCTCCACAGGCAAGAACAACCATATCATAATTACCTCTGATGATTTCATCAGGAAGTGCCTCATGATTATATTTTACTTTCACTCCCAGTTTCCTTACCCGGTTGGATGCATATGTAACGTAGTCCATTACATCCTTTTTAAACTCCGGGGCACCTGCTGCCAGAAGAAGGCCGCCCAGTCTGTCCGACTTCTCCCACAGTTCAACGTCCATTCCCCGCTCCGCCGCGGTCATAGCAGCCATCATCCCACCGGGGCCTCCTCCGATAACCAGCACCTTTCTGTTCTGTTCGTCCAAAGTAAGGGGATAATCATCTTCATGATGGCAATGGACATTTACCGAGCAGGTATAATACCGGCTTTTATGTCCCATATGCAGACAGTTATTGCATCCGATACATGGAACAATTTCATCCAGATCCCCCTCCCGTACTTTATTCGCCCACGCAGGGTCCGCAAGGCTTTGATGACCTATGGCAATAAAATCTGCTTTTTCTTTTTGCACAATTTCTTCTGCCAGTTTGGGATGATTCAGTTTCCCCTGGGCAATTACCGGAATTTTGACTGCATTCTTTACAGCTTCTGCTGCAAAGAGCTGGCACCCCGGCTTTTCATATACAGTAGGTATCTGCCTGTACCAAACCTCATAACACCCGGTGTCAACATGAAGCGCATCAGCACCAGCTTTTTCCAGAAGTTTTGCAATTTCAACTCCTTCTTCCAGTTCGCGTCCTCCTTCATAACAATGAACAGGCGTGAACTTTACAATTACAGGGAAATCCTCACCGCAGTATTTTTTAATTGCCTGTATATTCTCAATCAAAAAGCGTGTCCTGTTCTCAAGGCTTCCCCCATATTCATCCGTACGTTTATTCCACAGGGGAGTCAGAAACTGGTCAGCCAGATAACTTCCGTAAGCATGTAGTTCAACCGCATCTGCATCAGCCTTCATAGCCAGTTGCGCAGAATATCCCACTTTATCGGTCAGCTGGTGAATATCTTCCACCGTCAGTTCCCTGCATATTAAATCCGGAAACCAGAACGCCGGTATTTTGCTGGCGGAATAAGGTGGATCAAAAGGATTGGTCCATTGAATCCTTCCAAGTCCAGGTCCAATCTGTACGCAGACTTTCGCCCCGTAAAGATGACACTTTTCAATCATTAGGTTCAGCCGCGGAACATGCTGGGCCTTATCCAGTAAAGTTGTAGAATACTCTTCAAATATAGTTGTCGACGCATTGCGCCCCGTTATAATAAGGCCTGTGCCTCCTTTTGCACGTTCCTCAAAATATCTGGCAGTACGTGTGGAATAGCCTCCGTCCCCATCATTCTGGGTGCCCATCGGCGCCATTACAATACGGTTCTTTACCTCCATTTTCCCAATTTTCATTGGCTCAAATAATTTCATAATAAAATCCCTCTTTCTTATTTATTTGATTTCCCGTGCCCATTTACCCGGTCAGTGAAAAAGAACATTGCAATAATTGCTGCAATCATAAGCGGAATATATATTTTCATAGCAGATGCATAAGTTCCTGTCATATCATAAAAAGCAGCAATTACAGTGCTTCCAATTGCAATACCGCCTGAGAACACACCGACGAAGATTCCAATGAATGCTGCATATTCTTTATTTCCGAAAACTCTGCGTACATGCATTGGGAGCGTAGAACGGCCTGTAGCAATTCCGACACCGGTAAATACTGCGACCAGATATATCAACCCTAAACTGGACGGCGATGTTAATAAGATTACACAGGCAATGGTAAATAATATCATACCGCCGGAAACAACATATTTTACAGGAATTCTGTCTGCCAGCCAGCCAAGTATAAATGGCAGGATCATATTCGCAGTATACATAGGTGCCAGAGCCTTTCCGGCAGCAGCGGCGTCAAAACCCAGATCCTGGACATAAATAGAGATAATACTCATAATGGAATAAACAATGATTCCTATTAACAGCCAGACAAAAATCGTTGACCAGAATGCGATTGTCTTAATTCCTTCTTTTAACGTCAGACCTTCTTCATTGACGCTTAAATCCTTTTCCCCTTCTTCGGAAATCCCATCATAAAATGCCGGATATACTCCTACAACAGAAGGTTCGGAGCGGAAAAAAATTCCTATTAATGCTGTTGCAGCTGCACTGATAACGGCTGCAATCATAAAAGACTTTCTCCATCCATAAGCCGCAATCCATCCGCCGACCAAAGGGCTGAAGACAGTTCCGCCGATAGCCGCCATTGTAATCGTTGCTCCCACTAATATCCCGGCGTGTTTCGAAAACCATGCGTTGATGATTGTCCCGCCGACGGCAGATGCAAGGTAGGCGAATGCAATCCCCGTAAGTATGGCTGCAAGATACAGAATCCCCAGGCCGTTTGCTTTCGAATATATCACCATGGATACAGTCATAAGCACGCCGCCCATGACAAGAATTCCCCGCAGATTGATTTTCTTTTTCAGCCATCCAAGCGTCCAGTTTGCCACGGCACACACAAGGCTCATTGTTGTAAGCGTAAGTGCATAACTGGTTCTTGAAAGATTCATTTCTTCCAGTATGGAACTTGTATATAAACTGAGCGGATTATAAATCAAACCTGTAAATACCAGCTGCATAATACAAGTTGCGGCAAGTGCAACACTTGCATAATAAATAGTTTTTTTCTTCATATTTTCCCTCCTAATCTTCCCGTACCTTTACTATCGGTTTTATAACGCTGTCATTTTTATGCATCATCAGTTCAAATGCATCTTCAATTTTTTCTAATCCGTAAAATCTTTGAGTTATAAGTTTCTCCGGGCTAAATCTATGATTTGCTATCATATCAAGCAGTCTCTCCAACCTTTTTCGCCCTCCGGGACAAAGGCCGCCTCTTACCGTTTTATGCGAACACCATCTCCCTGATTTATCCGGCGTTATAGTAATCGGTTCCGGCTGGGCAACCAGATTCGATAATATACCTCCCGCCTTTACTAGATCCAGACATTCTGTAAATGTGTCTGCATTTCCTCCGGCAACAATACAGCAGTCAGGTGCTTTCCCTTTTGTTAATTTCTCAACCTGCTCCTTTATGCTGCCTTCCTTATAGTCCACAAAGTCTGTTGCCCCATAATATTCTGCAAGAGCAAATGTATTTGGCCGGTTTCCCACTGCAATAATCCTTCCCGCACCTCTTAATACGGAACCGGCAATTGCCATCTGGCCAACAGGCCCTATTCCGCAGACTACCACTGTATCACCATATTTGACTTCCCCAAGTTCAGCTCCGTAGAACCCGGTGGTTACCATATCACCGGTCATTAATGCCTGCTCTATAGTAACCCCCTCAGGTATGACCGCTGTATTTAAGTCGGGGTCCCGGATAATAAAATATTCTGCAAAAACTCCGTCTGTTTTTGATGCCCATATCATCCCGGAATTTGTCCCGCCGCTGTTCTGGGGGAGATTATCCTGTATCTCACAGGTTCTCCAGTCCGGTGTGACAGCGCCAACTGCAACAATATCTCCCTGTTTCACATATGACACGCCTTCGCCCGTCTTAACAATCTCCGCGACCACTTCATGTCCCAGAATCCTGTTCCCGGGCATCGCCGGATTTCTAAAAAGATGTACATCAGATGTACAGGGGGCTATCGCTACCGGTCTTGCCAATGCCTCATATCTTCCCGGCTCTGGTATATCTTTCTCTATCCATCCCATTTTCTCTCCTGGAATGATAATACCGAATCCTTTCATATGTATCCCTCCAAAATCTTTACTTACTCATCAATCGTACTTCCCGCAAAATATCCTTCACGGATAGCCAGCCCTACACGGCCAATCTGGTTACAGTCACCAACCGTGCGGACTCTCCATCCATATTTTTTCTCCAGAGCATCTGCCAGCAAATTATCACTTCTCATTCCGAATGCACTTATTACTGTATCAGCCCTTAATGTACTGCGGTTATTATCTTTATCCAAAATGCTTACTCTGCCATCTTCAACCTTTTCTACACGGCATCCGGTATATACTTCAATATTTTGTTCTTTCAGCATCCTCTGCATAGATGCCCTGTTCATCATTATCATCTTAGGTGCCAGTTTATCCATCATTTCCACGATAACAGGCTTTTTGCCATATTCCATTGCAAGTTCCAGCGCACAGTCGCATCCTGACAGGCCTCCTCCGCATATAACTATCTGCTCTCCCTTAATCATATCCTTATGACGGTGGGCATCCAGAACGCTGATTACATTCTCTCCATCCATCCCCGGGATGGGAGGCGTAAATGGATTGGCTCCTGTCGCTGCTATCCATCTGTCATACTGTTCCAATTTTGTATCTTCTGCTTTAATCTCATAGCCTAAATGAACCGACACTCCCAGCTTGTCGAGCTGTTTTCTGTAGTAATCAAGCAGCGCTTTAAGCTGGCTTTTAAACTTTGGCGTTGCCGCCGCTGTCAGCTGACCACCTATTTCATCTTCTTTTTCAAAAAGTGTTACAATGTGGCCGCACCTGGCCGCAGTACATGCAGCCTCTAACCCGCCGGGCCCCGCTCCGATAACACATACGCGTTTTGGCTCTTTTGTCTTCTCCAGGTGAAACCAGCGTTCCTGGCATGCCTCTGGATTCACCGCACAGCTTAACATCGCCATTTTAAACGCTGCAGTTCTCCCTATACAGTCTTCATTACATCTGATACACGGCCGTATATCTTCCCGTCTGTCATCTCTGAGTTTTTTTGGTAAGTCCGGGTCGGCAATTAACCCCCTTCCTATCATTACAAAGTCTGCATCTTTATTTTCTATCAATTCCTTTGCTGTTTCCGGAGTATGGTTTCCCGCATTCAGAATTGGAACTGACACCGCTTCTTTTGCGGCCCGTGCTGTATATGCCATACAGGCATCGCCCAAATATGCGGTCGGGAAAATATAATCTATTGTTTCGTAAGAACCCGCATCTACGTCAAAAGCATCTACACCTTCCTTTTCTAATTCCTTTATAATCTCAATGCTGTCCTCTATGCCGCGCCCGTCCCCTGTTCTGTGGTCCATAGATATCCTGAACAGCACAGGCATGTTCCCTGCACATCCTTTTTTAACTGCCTCTATAATCTCTTTTGCAAATCTGGTTCTGTTCTTTACAGTACCGCCGTACTCATCCGTCCGTTTATTCCAGACAGGAGACAAAAACTGATCCACAAGGTATCCTGCATGTGCGTGAATTTCTATTGCGTCGAACCCGGCTAAGGCTGCATTATGTGCTGCTTTTGTAAAAGCTTCCATTATTTTGCCAATCTCCTCTTTTGTTATCTCATGACACATAACAGATGGGTCAAGGGCCGACGGTATACACGATGCACTGATAGGTTTACTAAACCGCTCCAAAAATGCATTTCTGCCAACACCGCATGATAACTGGGCACATATTTTTGTTCCGTACTGGTGTACCTTTTCGCAGAGCACTGATAGCCGGGGAAGCGATGTATTTGGTTCTATTGTGCCTTCTATACATCCTGATACCAGTTCAGGGCTGATAAACTGGCACCCCAGAATAATCATTCCCGCCCCTCCTTTCGCACGGCGGGCATAATAATCAATACGGTTTTCCGAAATAGAACCGTCTCCATAAGCAGCATTTGTACCCATGGGGCACATAACGATACGGTTTTTAATCTTTAAATTTCCGATTTTATATGGTGTAAACAATGAATCAAATCTTCCCATTTTTCCTCCTTAATCAACATGCCAGCATCGGAAACAGCGCACATATAACTGTCACTGTTGCAGTGCTGATTGTAGTAGCTATAACTGAAATAACAAATACTGCCGGATAGCCTTCACTTATCTTAACTTTTGCATAGGCATGTGCCATCACTACCGTGCCTGCATAGGGCATCGTATCTAAAATTGCCCCTGCAAATGATGAAATACGGTGAATTGCTTCTGCCGAGACACCTGCCCCTTTTATAATAGGAGCTACAATAGGAAGGGCAATTGCCTGTCCTGTTGCAGACCCTCCGCACAACATACACATAAAGGCCACGCATACTATCAACAATATATATGGATTCATATTTAATTCCACCAGACTGTTGATTATCTTCTGGAATGCTTCTGTATTCTGCACAACCGTAGAAAATCCAATCACAGCACATATGCTGATAGTCGCCACTACTCCCTGAGTAATCCCTCTTGCCGCTGTTCCTTTAATATCCCTCCCCGGAAAATACCCAAAAAATAATATACAGCTGAAAATACAGGTAACTGCCAATGAAATATTGATATCCAGCTTCACAATGTTAAATAGCAGGAACAATACCAGAACTGGCAATAACGCTTTCCACATCCGGGGTCGCATTTTTCTGTCGTCTACATCCCTGTCCATATCTGTTTCCGGATGGAACGCTTCCCCGTTATCAATCCCATGTTTTATTACGAGATTCAGCAGAAATACCATTGCGCATATTTCTACTACGGCACCGATAATTCCCGGAATCAATCCTGCCGAAGACGAGGTTCCTAAAATTTTCATCGGTATGGTGTTCCCTGGCTGGGGACTTCCGGGCAAATCATTCGCAAATCCCAGACAGCCACCCAGAATTGCTGCCACAATATATTTTTTAGGAATATCGGCCATACGGAATAAAGACAGCGCCACAGGATAGATAACCATGACAATTAAAGACGCGCCCACGCCTGCAAATTCCAAGGCAGCACTAATCAGTATTAATACGAAAATGACCATCATCCTCTTTCTGTTCTGGGAAAAGTTTTCCCTGATGAAAAACTTGGATATTCCTACTGCAACAGTAAGCCCTGCACCAGTAGCGGAATAGATTTCCGCAAGCATTGCACCAAACAGAAACTGTCCAAAATAAGAAGATAAAAAGCCTCCCATTCCCGGCAGATAATATTCCAGATAAGCATTTGTAACAGGCAGACTGTTCGTCAAGGCAACAATAAGCGCTCCTGCAAGGGATGCTATGGCAATATGCCATCCCTTATATGTAAGGCTTCCCATTAAAACAAACCCCAGCAGACATCCGATTATCCCCCAAGTCATCTCTCATCCTCCTTTCTTCTTTTTTATTTTAGAATTATATTCTAGAATCTTATTCTATTTACTTGAGACTACCACATTGTGAAACTTTAGTCAAGTAAAAGTTACCATTTTACTCTGTAATATTATTCCAGACCGTTTGACTTATTTTTTTTGATGTAGTATACTTGGACTGCAAAAAATCTACTATGTTAATAAATGAGGTTTTATATGGAACATAAATATTCTGCTGAACGCCGCCAGCATATCTACGATGCCGCTATCAGGCTATTTAAAGAAAAAGGCTATCGAAATACTAAAATCAGTGATATATGTGAGGCCGCCCAGGTGCCGGTAGGTTCGATTTATCATTATTATAAAAACAAGGACAGTTTTCTGCTGGAGTATGCCAAGACTCTGGGAACAAAAGGACATCAGATATTAGATGACAGTGACTTAAGTGCAGACCCTGTTGAGATTCTGTCAGAATATTATATTTATAAATCTTCGATTCTTGATGAAGCCGGATATATCCTGTGCAGAGATATCAATGACCGCTTTAACAATATATGGATGAGTAATTATGAGTATAATGAATATTCAGGGGTGCGCTGTCTTACGCCATTTCTGAGGAAAAGAATAGATGTCGGACAGTTTAAAATTAGTTATTCGGCTGAGGAAGCCGCATGGCTTATGCAGGCTTTGTTCCAGGGCTGTGTTTCATACTGGCTTCAGATTGAAGGAACAATCAAATTGCAGAATATAACGAAGGAACGTTTTCTTCCAATCGTGATTAAAAATCTTACCTAAACGAAACGGAGGACCCCAAAGTCATAAAATCTGACTCAAGGGTCCTCCGTTTCATACATCTAAAACCTCTGTAAGGTTATATCTTCATTAAAATTTCATCTGCCGGATCCATCCTTTCTCGCTTTCCCCCAAGGTAGTTAATTCCGGAGTACGAATCTCTTTTTTTATCTGCGCGGCAGCCGCATAGGTAATATTCCTTCCTGCAAAAATTTTAAC
>ERZ773118.1301-NODE-1301-length-14736-cov-2.52714_pt1 | contig 14736 bp, 13 predicted proteins | sample MGYA00580562_ERZ773118 | MGnify/ENA primary metagenome ERZ773118 (study PRJEB29015, sample SAMEA2737878) | human gut metagenome | biome: human gut; feature: human-associated habitat; material: faeces | place: China | collected 2012 ... | reverse complement strand
GGCAACAGCGGCAGTTGTAGGGATGACAAGAACTACAAAAAAGCCGGAGCTGGTAAAGGCCGCAGTAGAGTGTATTGCTTATCAGATCACAGATATTGTCAATGCCATGAGCGAAGATGCAGGAGTAAAGGTTGAGGAATTAAGAGTAGACGGAGGCCCAACCAGAAACAGTTATCTGATGCAGTTTCAAAGCGACATGACACGGGCAGCGGTTCAGGTGCCGGATGCGGAAGAACTCTCAGGAATGGGACCGGCTTTTGCAGCGGGAATTGCGTTAGGGCTGTGGGATGAAAATATTTTTAACAAGCTGAACAGGACAAAATATGAACCTGAAATGAATGAAAAAGAAGCTGAGCAAAAGTATCTCGGATGGAAAAAAGCAGTTGAACGGGTACTAATGTAAACGGAGAAGAACTTAAATAAATAATTATGACATAAAGGAGAAGAACATCATGGAAGGAAAAATGAAAGTATGTGTATTAACCGGTAAACAGAAACTGGAATGGGTAGAACGTGACATTCCTCAGCCGGGAAAAGGAGAGCTTCAGATCAAGCTGGAATATGTAGGAGTATGTGGTTCAGACCTTCATTTTTATCAGGAGGGACAGCTGGCTAACTGGACTCTGGATGAGCCTCTGGCTCTGGGACATGAGCCGGGCGGAGTAGTAAGCGCAGTTGGCGAAGGAGTAGAAGGATTTAAAGTAGGAGATAAAGTTTCTATTGAACCGGCAGTACCCTGCGGCGAATGTGAAGACTGCAGAAAAGGAAATTATAATCTCTGTAAGAATATCAGGATGCTTGCAATTCCGGGAGAAAGAGACGGAGTAAATGCAGAATATTGTGTGCATGATGCAAGCATGTGCTATAAGCTTCCGGATAATATGGATACGCTGGAAGGGGCATTGATCGAGCCTCTGGCAGTTGGAATGCATGCAACAGAATTGTCAAATGCAAAGGTGGGAGAGACTGCGATTGTTCTGGGAAGCGGATGTATTGGTCTTTGTACTATTATGAGCCTTAAGGCAAGAGGCGTCAGCGAGATTTATGTTGCAGACGTAATGGACAAACGTCTGGAAAAGGCTCTGGAAGTAGGCGCTACAAGAGTATTTAACAGTAAACGTGAGAGCATTGAAGAATTTGCCAAAACACTTCCGGGAGGCGGCGCAGATCAGGTTTACGAATGTGCGGGAAACAGAATTACAACACTTCAGACCTGCAGACTGATCAAACGTGCAGGAAAAGTTACCCTGGTCGGTGTATCTCCGGAACCGGTTCTGGAGCTGGATATTGCAACTCTGAATGCAATGGAAGGAACCATTTATTCTGTATATCGTTACAGAAATCTCTGGCCAAAGGCAATTGCAGCAGTTTCTTCCGGTCTGATCCCGGTCAGAAGCATTGTGTCTCATGAGTTTGATTTTAAGGACTGTATTGAAGCTATTGAATACAGCCTGAATCATAAGGATGAAGTCATCAAGGCAGCAGTTAAATTCCAGTAAAGAAAAACAGCATATAAAAATAAATGTACAGGGAGGATTTTAAGATGTTAAGAAGAAAAATGATGGTTATGGCAATGGCAGCAGCAATGATTGGAACAATGACAGGATCCGTAAGTGTATATGCGGCAAAGGCCGGAGACAGCGCAACCGGAAAAACAGAACTGGCAGATGCAGATTTTGACACAAGCTATCAGCCGAAAAAGGACAGCTACAAAATTTACTGTACATACAAAAATATCCACAGCTGGTATGACGCAATTAAATGCGGCGTTGATGCGGCAGTAGCAGATTTTGCAGAAAAAGGCGTGGAAATCGATTATGAATGGTATGGACCTGCAGAACCGGACGCAGTGGATCAGGTAAATTCCATTGAAACAGCCATCGGACAGGGATATGATCTGATCGCTGTTGATGTAAATCAGCCGGAGACAACAGCAAAGGCTGTGGATGAAGCCGTGGCAGCAGGAATCCCGGTTGCAACCTTTGCCAGCAGTGATATTGAAGACTGCGACAGAAGCTTTTTTGTAGGAAATACAGATAATTACGGCGATGGCTGCGCTCTTGCAAAAGCAGTGTGCGAAGAGATGGGCGGTAAAGGACAGATTGCGATCCTTTCCGGAACAATGGGAGCCGCATCTCATGAAGAACGTCTCCAGGGATTTAAAGATACGATTGCAGAATATCCGGACATTGAGATTGTAGACGAGCAGAGAGATAACGATGCAGTAGAAAAAGCAATCAGCATTACAGAATCCTGGCTTCAGGCATATCCGGATCTTGGCGGAATCCTTTGCAATAACATGTCGAATCCGGTTGGCGCATGTCAGGCAGTGAAGGATGCCGGTAAATCAGGGGATATTGTAATCGGAGGTATGGATCATGATCTTCGTACTCTGGAATATCTGAAAGACGGTACACTGTTTGTGGCACAGGTTCAGAACTGCTACGACATGGGATATAAGCTGGTTTATAACGCAGTAAAGACAATTGACGGAGAAGCAGTAGAGGAAGAGGCTACAAATGTCGGATCCACTTCCGTTTATGCAGACAGCGCAGATAAATATATTGAAATGTTATATGGAGAAAGTGCAGATGCAGAATAATACAGAGAAGCTTCTGGTTGAAATGCGGGATATTGTAAAAACCTTCCCGGGAACAAAGGCTCTTGACGGTGTGACTTTAAAGCTCCGCAAAGGAGAAATCCATGCACTGGTAGGTGAAAACGGAGCGGGAAAAAGTACTTTAATGAATATTCTTACCGGACAGTTTGCAATGGACAGCGGAGAGGTGATCATGGAGGGAGAACCGGTCAGGTTCTCCTCCCCCAGAGAAGCAATGAGAAAAAATATTGTTCTGGTACCTCAGGAATTGAATCTTGTACCAGAAGCCAGCATTGCGGAAAATATTTTTCTGGGAAATGAAGTGATGGAAAAAAAGCTGATCAACTGGACAAAGACCCGTCAGGAGGCAGAAAGACTTCTTGCGCTTCTGGATGTTCACGTAGATGTTTCTCAGCCGGTAAAACTGCTTTCGGCAGCATATCAGCAGCTTGTTTCTATCGCCCGGGCGCTTGCCTATGATCCTAAAGTATTGATTTTGGATGAGCCTACAGCGGTTTTGACCAATCGTGAGACAGAAAGTCTCTTTCAGTCCATGCAGAGGCTGAAAAAAGGCGGCACAGCTATGGTATTTATTACTCATCACCTGGATGAGGTTATGGAACAGGCAGACAGAATCACTATTATGAAGGACGGATGCCTTGTAAAAGAAGTCCATGTCTCTGAAATCACAAAAGAAGAAATGATTAATCAGATGGCTGGGAAAAAGGTACAGATTACGGGTAGAGTCCAGAGAAAAGTTTCCGATGAAGTGTTTTTTGAGGCCAGAAATCTTTCCAGAAAAGGGGAGTTCCAGAATGTAAGCTTTGAAATCCATAAGGGAGAAATTCTGGGAGTTGCCGGTCTGGTAGGAGCTGGCCGTACAGAAATTTTTAAGAGTGTTTTTGGCATTACCGAAAAGGAACCTGGCGGTCAGACTTTTATTGAGGGAAAAGAAGTACATATCAAATCCCCTATAGATGCAATCCGATATGGAATGGGCTATGTTTCGGAAGAACGCAGGCATGATGGTATTGCTCCGGATATGTCTGTTATGGAAAATATGATGCTTCCATCTTATGACAAAATAAAAAAACACGGTCTGATCGATTACAGACAGGCGATTGAGACAGCTGAAAAATATATTAGTTCCTTCAAAATTAAAACAGCATCCAGAGAAACACTGATTAAGAATCTGTCAGGAGGTAATCAGCAGAAGGTTATTGTAGCGCGCTGGATGGCAAAGGGGATTAAAATGCTGATCCTTGATGAACCTACTCGTGGTATTGATGTAAATGCAAAAGGAGAAATACACCAGCTTATCCGTGATCTTGCAGACAATGGAGTATCAGTTGTTGTAATTTCTTCAGAGATGGAAGAGGTTATGGCTTTATCTGACAGGATTATGGTTGTTCATCAGGGTAGAATCAGCGGCTACATCACAGATGTGGATTTGATCACACAGGAGGATGTGCTGAAAGTAGCTTTTCAATAGGAGGTAAAACAGCAAAATGGACAGGATAAAGAAATTTTTTAAATCCACGGCTGGCATGGTTCTGATCGTAACGATTCTGGTTGGCATTATCGTACATGCCACCACAGGAAACTTTTTTACGGCGTATAATATCAGTACACTGACAAGAGCTGCATCCTTTGTAATTATTGTAGGATTTGGACAGACGATTGTTCTTCTGACTGGCGGAATCGACCTGTCAGTGGCAACTATCGGTTCTGTGTGCGGTATGGCGGGGGCTATCTTTATGGTGAATTATGGGATCAATCCATATCTTGCCATTGTGATCGCCAGCCTTCTGGGAATTGTACTGGGAGCAGTAAATGGATTTTTTATTGCATATTTTAAAATGACACCATTTATTGTAACTCTGGCAACTATGCAGATTTATAAAGGTATTGTATACGTTATTACAAAAGGTATGCCGATCACGGGTATGCCGGAATCAGCAGAAAAACTTGCAAATGGAGTGATTGGCGGCGTTCTTCCAAACATTGTAATTATCATGGTTATTATCTGCGTGATTCTTACAGTCATATTAAAAAGAACAAAGTTCGGACGTTATGTATATGCTTTGGGCGGAAACAGAAGCTGTGCAAAAATTGTAGGTATTCCTACAGAACGTATTGAGATGATGGTATATTGTCTCAGCGGACTTCTCTCTGCCATTGCAGGTGTGCTGATGGCATGTAAACTGGCATCCTTCCAGGCAAGTATTGGCGAGAGCTGGCAGATGGATTCTATTACAGCTTCTGTTCTGGGCGGAACATCTATGGCCGGTGGAATTGGAAATGTGGTAGGAACTATCATTGGTGGTGTTTTAAGCAGTGTTATCAGTACCTGTATTACATTACTTCGTGTATCTTCTTACTGGGAGACGATCGTTACAGGCGCGGTAGTTCTGATTGCTGTACTGATTGATGCAGTGAAAGACAATCCGGTCATTAAAGCAAGGATAAAAAGAATCTTTACAAGGAAGGCATAAAATCAGTAAAAACATGCAGATAACTGACACAGGGGATATTTATTCGGAAGGATAGATATTCCCTGTATTTTTATTTAATCCCTGTTTTATGCGTTGTCCTGCAAAACCCTGTTGTGTGTTTGGGCAATATGAAGTAGAATAGAGAAAATGAGAAGGAGACATAAAGGGCAAAATGCCATCGCCAAAGGCGATATGGAATGCATTTTGCCCAAGTTGCTGTAAATAGAATGAACAGTAACAAAAGATAACCAGAAAGACAGATACAGGAGAGAAAACATGGAATTTTATCAGCTTAAAATTATAAGAAAGGGAACAAAACCGCCGGTTTGGAGAAGATGTCTTGTTCCTTCTAATATTACCTTTGCTCAGATGGCAGCAGTCCTGGAAGAAATCCTTGAGTATTCATTTACTGACAGATATGAATTTGAATTTTATCAGGAAAAGGTTCATGTAAGAGAATACAGAGAAGATGAACCTCAGGTGACTTCTTATCAGTATGATTTTTCAAATGCTTCCGATACATTTGTAAATGACCTGTTGGATAAGATGACATGGTTTACCTTCCGGGTAAAGACGAATGAGCAGAAACTGCCGGAATACAGGGCAGAGGTGGAAAAAAAGCTTCCTGCAGTCAGTGAGGATGGAGGGGCTCTTTGTCCTGTGATTATGAAAGAAAAAACAGGCGCAGAGGAAGAGTTCTGGTCGGATACAGAGCAGAAAAATAAACGTCTGGCGGAGCTGTTCACACTGGAGGCAGGAGAGCCGGATTACAGAATCAGTAAAGAGATTCATGAGGACATCTGTCAGGGAAAAGCATCTCTGATTTTCAGCGAAAATGCGGAAAGCAAAACAGAAAATAATAAAAAATGTACCGATTCTCTGTTAAAGGATATGGCAGAGACGGTAACAAAAGCGCTTTTTAAAGAAATGAAAAAAACAGCCGAAAGCAGAAATCCAAAGGTTGCAGAGTATCTGCAGGCATATGAACAGGAGGATCTGGTTTTTCTGGCCGGAGAGCTGGGGATTTCCGGGGCTGAGAAACTTGATAAACAGGAACTGGCAGGACGGATCGCCGAAGAGATCCTGAAGCCTGAGGTTATGGAAAAGGAGCTTCTGAGACTGAATGAATGGGAATTTCAGGCTTTTGAAAAAGCAATGAAAAAAGGTCTTTTCCATGTAGAGGAAAATGAATGGACAGATCTGGAATGGGCCAGCGATATCGGATATCTGGCAGTTTATGACGATGGATATGCAGAGGTTCCTTCAGAGGTTTCTGCTGTTTTTGAAAAGATTTGTACATCGGAGTTTTGTGAACTTCAGAAAAAAAGAAGCTGGCTGAGCGCATGTCTGGTAATGGTTGAATATCTTTACGGCACAGCTCCTGCAAGAGTTGTATACAGAATGTACCGCAGAAGAAGAGAATGCAGAGTAAGCTTTGAGGAATTTACAGAATTATTCCGGTCTGTTCCGGAAGAGGAAAATATCTGTGTACTTGACGGCGACAGGATCAGCCTTCAGGGATTGCTGGAAGAAAAAGAAATCTATCGGATGCTGCTGAAATACCAGGGAGACAGAGAGTTTTATGTTCCTTCAGAGGAGGAGATTGTTGACTGTACATTCAATGGTTATCCTTCTAAGCAGCCGGTTTATAAAAAAATCAGACAGTTTCTTGAACAGGAACTGGGAATGCCGGAAGAACTGGCAGAAGCCTATCTCTGTGAAATTTACAGAGTATATTATACAGGTGGACTTATGTCAGAGGCAATGGAACAGCTGAACAAAAACAGAGTTATTTTTGAAACAAAGGATCAGGCAAGAGAAATGGCAGAGCTTCTGGTGGAAGCTTACAGTAAAACCAGAAAAGTACAGCTGTGCGGACATGCGCCGGAAGAAGAACGAAATCCGCAGTTTCCTGGAACGTTCCAGAGTAATATACTGGTGAATGAGGAAAAGAATAAAAAGGTTTACCCAAATGATCCGTGTCCCTGTGGAAGCGGAAAGAAGTACAAAAAGTGCTGTGGAAGGAACTGAGAGAGCGCTGGTGGTGTATCAGCTTTTCAGAAAATAAATGTTGAGGAATATGGAGAGGATGCTATGGGGACAAAAATACGCAGGGGATTTTCGTTTTGGGGAAGAGTCCAGGGAGTAGGCTTTCGATACAAAATGTATTATCTGGCACAGAAATATAATGCAACAGGCTGGGTACAGAATGAATGTAACGGCTCTGTAACGGCGCAGGTTCAGGGAGAAGAGGTTTCAATTGACATGATCCTTCAGGCTCTGTTTCATGACCGCTACATCAGCATAGAACAAATGGATGTAAAAGAGCTTCCTCTGGTGGAGGATGAAAGAAAATTTTCCATGAGGAACTGAACGGACAGAAAGGAGCAGGTCCAGATGATTTTTTATTTTTCGGGAACAGGAAACAGCAGATTTATCGCAAAGAGGATCCAGGAGAAAACAGGGGATGAAATGTATTCTCTGAATGAAGCCATAAAACAGAAAAAATTTTTCTCCGGAAAAACGCCGGAAACAGCAGTTTTTGTAGTGCCTGCTTATGCATGGAGAATTCCGGAAATTGTGGAAACCTGGATTCGAAAGTCGAAATTTGACATAGGAATGAAAGCATATTTTGTTATGACCTGTGGAGACGGAATCGGAAATGCTGCAAAATATGCCAGAAAGCTTTGCGAGGATAAGGTTTTTACCTATATGGGCTGCGTGGGGATTCTGATGCCGGAAAATTATCTTGCCATGTTCCGGGTTCCTTCAGAGGAAGAGGCAAAAAATATCATTGCAGATGCGGAGCCGAAGATCCGGCAGGTTGAAGAGCAGATACTTGCAGGAGATCCTCTTACAGAAGAACCGGTCAGTATGCTTGGTGCGGTGTGCAGCGGCCCCGTAAATCTGCTCTTTTATCCACTGTTTGTGCATGCAAATAAATTTAATGTGGATAACTGCTGTACCGGCTGCGGGAAATGTGTAAAAGTCTGTCCGCTGAATAATATACAGCTTGTGAATGGACGGCCTCAGTGGGGAGACAAATGCACTCACTGTATGGCGTGTATTACGCAGTGTCCTGCAAAATCTATTGAATATGGGAAAAAATCACTTGGAAAGCCACGCTACCGCTGTCCTTATGAAAAATAAAAATGTCTGATCATATAAGGAGGAAATTACATGGAAGAATTATATAAAGCAATAGAAGAAAAAATAAAAAGCTGCGGATATCCCAGAGCGATTTCTGGAGAAGCGGTTTATGAGGATATCTGCGATCAGATTGAAGGTAAGGAAAATGGTTCCTATGTTTTATTGTCAAAATTTGAAGATGACGCAATTTTTGAGTACCACATCACTGTGATGGATCAGGACTTTAATCTTGGTATTCTTACCATGCGTCTGCCGGAGGGCGTTTTTGAAGTAAATTTTGACGAATAAAGGCAGAAAGAAATAAAAATCCGGCAATTTTACAAAGATTTAACAACTCCGTGTAAGAGACCTTTATTTCAGGTCTGATAAAATGATAAAAAAGAAAATTCTGCGAAAAGCGTTATTTTCTGTAGAATTTCTACAAGGAGTTGTGAAATGAAAAACAGGATCGCTATTTTAATAGAAGAAAAATACGGGGATATGCGTTCGTCGGAAAAGCAGGCGGCAGATTATGTGCTGGCGCATATGGATAAGGTTCGGGAGCTTTCTCTGGAAAAGCTGGCCGCAAACAGCGGAGTCAGCCAGCCTACGATTGTAAGGATGACCAAAGCTTTGGGATTTAAAGGCTATAAGAAATTCCGATATGCAGTGGTAGAACAGCTTGCAGGAAGCAGGAAAGAGGACGGCAGGGCAAATCCTATGTACGGGTATAACCTCAGCAGAAAGGATCGTCTGGAGGATATTCCGGGAAAAGTGGCAGTGACATCTCAGATGATGATGGAGGAAACGCTGAAAAATCTGTCATCGGAGGTGTTTAAAAAGGTGATCGGCGCATTGAAAAATGCCCGGATCATAGATATCTACAGTGTGGAAAATTCAAATGCAGTGGCGTCTGATCTTTTGACAAAGCTTTTGTATCTTGGGCTTTCCTGCAGACATTTCGATGATTATTATCATCAGAAGATCAGTGCGGGAAATCTGACTTCTCAGGATGTGGCAGTGGGGATTTCCTATTCCGGATATTCCAGAGATACGGTAGAGGTCATGAAAGAGGCGAAAAAAAGCGGAGCAGTTACCATTGTAATCACAAATTTCAGGGATTCTCTGATTACGAAATACGCAGATCTGGTAATCTGCACCAGTCAGCAGCAGCTTTTTTACGGAGACGCTATTTTTTCCAGAACAGCACAGATGATGATCGTGGATATGATCTATATGGGCCTGATCGTTTCCGATTACGACCGTTTTTGTACAGTTCTTGATAAAAGCAGCAGAGGGGTCCGCGATAAGGCATATTCTTCTTTGTAAGTTTACTACATTTTGACAGTGTAAAGACTTTGTTAAGTTTACAAGCGCTTAACAAAGTCTTTATTTTTTCTTGATTGAGAGGGCTGTAATACTGTTGCTATAATGACGGTGTTTCAGGACAGACAGGTAAATGTTCGATAGCAGAACGGGTGAAAAACAGTCCCGAGAAGGAGAAGAATATGTTAAAACTTGAGAATCTGAAAAAGGTATATGACGGTGTTACAATCCTGGAAAATATCAATCTGAATATTGAAGACGGAGAAATTATTTCTATATTAGGACCTTCAGGATGTGGAAAGACAACTTTATTAAATCTTATTCTGGGAATTGCTGAGGCAGACGGAGGACATATTGTTTTTAACGGTCAGGATATTACAGACGTTCCAATGGAAAAGCGGGGATTTAATATTGTCTTTCAGGATTATGCCCTGTTCCCGAACCTTAATGTATATGAAAATATTACGTATGGATTAAGGAACAATCCGGGCATTTCTACAGAAGAGGAGGTTCAGGAGCTGATAGAACTTCTTGGACTGGAAGAGCATCTGAACAAAAGAATCGATCAGCTTTCCGGTGGTCAGAAACAGAGAACCGCACTTGCAAGAACAATGGTAATGAAGCCCAAAATCCTTCTTTTGGACGAGCCTTTAAGCGCTCTTGACGGTGTGATCAAAGAGTCGATTAAAGATAAAATCAGGGCGATCGCAAAGGATTATAATCTGACTACGATTATTGTTACCCATGATCCGGAGGAGGCTCTTACTATTTCCGATAAAGTTCTGATCCTTGAGAAAGGCGGAATCTCCCAATATGGAAAGCCGTCTGAAATCATTACTCATCCGGAAAATCCTTTTGTGAAAAAGTTTATCCTTAATCAGCTTGAGATTAAAAGAAATAATATTTATATGCTGTTTGCCAATACCATGCTGAGCCAGCAGGAGGTTTCGGCCTGATGGCAGGGGCAGGCAAAAAAATGAACGGAAGAAATAAAGAAACAAAGCTTATTTTTCTTGCAGTAGCTCTGCTGTTCGGAGCGTTCCTTGTGGTTCCGGTGGCAAGACTTCTGGCGAAATCTTTTCTTGGAGACAGTGGTATTACAACTGCTTTTTATAAAGAGGTCTTTGGCTCCAGAGGCTTTATAACAGCTATGGGAAACAGCTTTCTGATTGCAGGAACAAGCGCTCTGGTCACTACTTTTCTTGCATTTCTGATGGCTTATACCGTTCATTATACAAATGTAAATAAATGCTTTAAGAAGCTCATTGAAGCTGCCGCAGTGCTTCCCATGCTTCTGCCAACCATTACTTATGGATTTGCAATTATTTATTCCTTTGGAAGAGAAGGACTTCTTACAAAGCTTCTGGGAAAGCAGCTGTTTTCCATTTATGGATTTAAGGGACTGCTTCTCGGCTATGTGATTTATACTCTTCCGGTATCTTTTGTACTTCTGTCAAATGCAATGGCATATATTGACAAAAAATTTATGACAGTGTCCAGACTTATGGGAGATAAGGCATTTGCCACCTTCCGTATGACTGTGATGCGTCCTCTGATGGGAACTCTGGCAGCATCCTTTGTTCAGGCGTTTTTCCTGAGCTTTACAGATTTTGGTATTCCTGCAGCGGTGGGAGGAGAATTTGAGGTTATTGCAAGCGTTCTTTATGATCAGATGCTTGGAAGTGTACCGGATTTTAATAATGGCGCAGTTGTTGCAATGGTTATGCTGATCCCTTCTGTGATCAGTATCGGAGTTTTGAAATATCTGGAAAAATACAATGTCAGATATAACAAAATCTCTCAGGAAGATCTGAAAAAAAGTCCTGTAAGGGATGTTGTTTTTGGAATACTTTCTGTGGCGATCTGCATTTGTGTGCTTTCAGTTTTTGCAGTGATCTTTGTAATTCCTTTTGTGGAGGAATGGCCCTATGAGATTCATTTTACACTGGAAAACGTACGGAATGTGCTGCGGGATAAAGAGCTTTCGAATGTGTATCTGAATTCCCTTTATGTGGCTTTTTATACAGCAGTTTTTGGAACGCTGCTTGTATATGGAAGCGCTCTGGTTACAGCAAGAAGCAAGGTGAGCAGAAGGTTTAAACAGATTATTGACGGTATCGCAATGGTAACAAACACAATACCGGGAATGGTTCTGGGGCTTGCATTTCTGTTCTGTTTTTCCGGTACCGGTATTCAGAATACATTTTTGATCATGGTGATCTGCAATATGATTCATTTCTTTTCAACGCCGTATCTGATGATGAAAGAATCTCTTGCAAAGATGAATGCCTCCTGGGAAACTACAGCCATGCTCATGGGCGACAGCTGGATCAAAACGATCCTGAGAGTTGTTACACCCAACGCCATTTCAACCATAATCCGGGTGTTCAGCTATTACTTTATTAATGCAATGGTAACCATCAGTGCAGTGATTTTCCTTGCCGGAGCCCGCACGATGGTGATTACAACAAAGATCAAACAGCTTCAGTATTACAATAAATACAATGAAATTTTTGTTCTTTCGCTGCTGCTTCTTTTTACAAATATTGCAGCAAAGGCATTGTTTGGATACCTTGCTTCCCGTAAGTCAAAAACTGCAGAATATTCATTAAAAAAAGCAGGAAATGTTCAGTTGGTTTCGTCGGGGATCCGAACTGCAAAAAGGATCATAGCTGTGGCTGTGGCAGCGATTCTGGTGATTTCCGCAGTTTCTCTGGGAACAGGCGGACGCAACAGTGACCTGGTAGTGATTTATTCCAATGGAGATGACGAGGCGGTTGAGGCCATGAAAGAATCGCTTGATGCAAATGGATACCGGGGAAAATATATCATGCAGACTTTTGGTACATCAGAGCTGGGAGGCAAGCTTCTGGCAGAAGGAAAGAATCTGGAAGCCGATCTGATCACAATGAGTACCTTTTATATTGACAGTGCTCAGGAGCAGAATCAGATGTTTAAAGATCTGACCTTTCCGGTGAATACAACAGAAGAGTTTCCTTCTTACTGTGCTCCTGTAACAGCTCAGGAGGGAGCGCTTATCATAAATACAAAAGTAATGGAATCATCAGGACTTCCTGTGCCGGAATCCATTAAAGATCTGGCAGATCCTGTTTACAAGGACATGATTTCTGTTACAGATGTCTCTTCTTCATCTACTGCCTGGCTGCTTTTGCAGGCACTCATTGACGCATACGGAGAAAACGAGGCAAAAGAGCTTCTCACCCGGATTTATGAAAATGCAGGGCCTCATATTGAGGATTCCGGATCAGGACCACTGAAAAAAGTCCGGGCAGGAGAGGTTGCCATCGCAGTGGCAGACAAGAAGGCAGGACTTCCTGTAGATTATATAGATCCGGCGGAAGGAAATTTTTCCCTTACAGAGTCCGTCGCAGTGTTGGATAAGGGATCAAAAAGAGATAAAACAGCCATGGAAATGGCACAGTGCATAATCGAGAACGGGAGAGAGAAGCTTCAGGAAACATACCCCAATGCTCTCTATAAAGATGAGATAACAGATCCTGAAAATGCTTCTGCCAATCCTGAGGTATTTAATCAGAAACTGACAGTTGAGCTTCTGGAAAAACATCAGAAACTGTCTGAAGAATGTAAAAAATAAAGAGCTTACACTAAGTCTGTATCTTGGCAGACAGTGAAAAATAAACACAGATCAACAGATAAAAGGAGAAACTGCTTACACCGGGACCTCTTACAACCACAGATACTGTAAAAGGGGAGATGATGTTCGACCATTGTACCTGGGATGACGATTATAAACAGATCACACAGGAGATTAGAAAAGAGCTTCTGAAACTGGCTCACGTATCAGAAGAAGAGTATACGGCAGTGCTGATGCAGGGAAGCGGAACCTTTGGTGTGGAATCTGTTCTCACAAGTGTGATCGGAAAAGAGGACAAGCTTCTGATCGCGGCAAACGGCGCATACGGAGAACGAATGGCAGATATTGCGGAGCACGCAGGAATGGATTATGTGATCTATAATGAACATTATGATCAGGTTCCAAAGGCAGAGGTGATCCGGGAAATGCTGGAAAAAGATCCTTCCATTACCCATGTTGCCATGGTACACAGTGAGACAACCTCCGGTATCCTTAATGATATTGAAGCGGTAGGAAAAGTAGTAAAGAGCATGGGAAAAGTCTTTATTGTGGACGCTATGAGCAGCTTTGCAGGAGTGGATATTCCGGTAAAGGACTGGGGAATCGACTTTATCATCAGCAGTGCAAATAAATGTATTCAGGGCGTGCCGGGATTTTCATTTATCATTGCAGACAGAAAGCTTCTGACAGAAAGTAAAGGAAAAGCAAGAAGTCTTTCTCTTGACCTTTATGATCAGTGGAAAACCATGGAAGTGGACGGTAAATGGCGCTTTACATCTCCTACACATGTGGTTCTGGCCTTTGCCCAGGCTCTGAAGGAACTGAAAGAGGAAGGAGGAATACCGGCGCGCAGCAGACGATACAAAGAAAACAATCAGCTTCTGATCAAAGGAATGAAAGAGCTTGGAATCCACCCGTATATTGACGGAGAGCATCAGGGACCGATTATTACAACCTTCTTTTATCCGGAGAATTATGATTTTAAATTTGCAGATATGTATACTTATATCAAAGACAGAGGTTATGCAATTTATCCGGGTAAGGTAACAGAGGCGGAAACTTTCCGTATCGGAAACATTGGAGAAATCTATAAAGAGGATATTGAAAGGGTTGTAAATCTTGTAAAAGAGTTTCTGGACAGTACAGGAAAATAAGGACTGTACGGAGGCATACAGAAATAAGATCCAGGGGATATCAGGGACAGGATTATCCTGCATCCGGACATTCCCGGATCAGATTTTATAAGAATCATCAGGAGGAATGAAGATGAAACAGTTTGAATGTGTGATATTTGACTGGGCAGGAACAACGGTAGATTATGGATGCTTTGCGCCGGTTCAGGCATTTGTGGAAGTATTTAAACATTATGGGATCGAACCTACTATGGAGGAGGTTCGTGAACCAATGGGGATGCTGAAAATCGATCATATCCGTACCATGCTCAATATGCCCAGAATAAAAAAATGCTGGACAGAAAAGTATGGAAATGAGCCCGCAGAAGAGAATGTGAAAGAGCTTTTTGGGATTTTTGAGGAAAAGCTTCTGAGTATTCTTCATATGTTTGCAGATCC